>TARA_R110002124_G_scaffold5387_14_pt1 | contig 97280 bp, 94 predicted proteins | sample TARA_R110002124 | Tara Oceans TARA_R110002124 (sample SAMEA4397445) | marine metagenome | biome: Polar Biome; feature: [SRF] surface water layer (ENVO:00010504); material: water (ENVO:00002006), including particulate matter (ENVO:01000060) such as... | depth 5 m | reverse complement strand
GAATTTTTGGCTGGCTCCGCCGCTTTTCTTTAAGCAACTTCTCCAGGTGGACTTCCGGCAGGAAGTCGATTGTCACAGCGTCACCGGGTTCCCAGAATGAAGAAATCTGCAATATGGCCGGGCCACTGAGGCCGCGATGCGTAAATAACAAGTTTTCCCGAAAACATGTTTTGCCAAGGCGGATTTCCACGTCAGCGGAAACACCTGTGAGATCCGCAAAGCGTTTCTTGTCCTCCGGTGCGAAGGTGAAGGGCACGAGCCCTGCTTTCGGGTTCGTCAGGGGCAAGCCGAACGCCTTCGCCATACGATAGGCAATATCATTCGCCCCCATTTTCGGGATGGAGAGGCCACCGGTCGCAATGACGAGACTTTGGGAGTAAATGGTTTGGCGGCCAACCGACGTGACAAACCCTTCCTCCGTATTCTTCGTATCTTCCGCCCCGCTTTCCAGCCAGATAGTGACACCCGCCTGATCGCATTGTTTCTCTAGCATGGCCACGATCCGGTTCGAACTGTCATCACAGAAAAGTTGGCCCAGCTTCTTCTCATGATAGGCAATATCGTGTTTCTCTACGAGGGCGATAAAATCCGTTTGTGTATACTGGCGCAGCGCAGATTTGCAAAAATGCGGATTCTCCGAGATGAATTTTTCCGGTCCAGCAAACAGATTGGTAAAATTGCAGCGCCCGCCGCCGGAGATCAGGATTTTTTGGCCACATTTCCGCGATTTTTCGAGCAGCAGGACCCGGCGGCCACGCTTTCCTGCCTCAATCGCGCACATCATGCCCGCTGCGCCCGCGCCAATGACCACAACGTCAAACTTCTGCGCGTCCGCTCGCGTCATTTTATTACCTTGTTGATTGATTATCGGGAATGGTTCTAGCGTCGTCCGAACAGTTTTTCAATATCGCCGAGTTGTAGTTCCACATAGGTCGGACGACCGTGATTACACTGACCGCTATGCGGTGTAACTTCCATTTCCCGCAATAACGCATTCATCTCATCGATACTCAAGCGGCGGCCCGCACGCACAGAACCGTGGCACGCCATCGTTGCACAGACATCGTCCAGACGGTCCTTGAGAGACAGGGCTGTGTCCAACTCTCCCAGATCATCCGCGAGGTCCTGAACGAGGCCCTTGATGTTACATTCGCCCAGCATCGCTGGCGTTTCCCGAACCACAATCGCGCCGACACCAAAAGGTTCCAGTAGCAATCCCATTTCCGCAAGCTCTTCTGCACGTTCCGCAAGACGGTTTGCGGCAACCTCGTCCAGCTCCACCACTTCGGGGAGGAGGAGCATCTGTCTCGCGACGGCTTTTTGCGATAGCTGCTTCTTCATGCGCTCCATGACCAAACGCTCATGGGCGGCATGCTGATCCACCAGAATGAGCCCTTTTGCGGTTTGGGCTACGATATAGGTTTCATGTAGCTGGCTTCGGGCGGCACCCAACGGATATTCTTCCAATGCACGGGCGCTTTCCCGCTGTGCCGGTGTTTCCTCCGAATGCCTAGCCATTGGTGGACTAGATGCATTGAGAGGCGCCTGATAGTCAGCACCGGCTTCCGCAAGACCCGGTGAGGGATTTTGCAGCATAGCCTCGTTCCACCGACCCCAATTTCCAGACGGGCGGCTTTGCGACTGAAACGGGAGCGGGTTGCTCTGTTGGCGAAAGGCGCCAAGCGCCTGCCCTGAAATAGTCGAAGAGGCGCGATGGCCATTCTCGGCAAGCGCATGACGAAGAGCCCCGACAATCAGGCCGCGCACGCCTCCGGAATCCCGAAATCGCACCTCCGCTTTCGCCGGATGAACATTGACGTCCACCTGATCCGGCGGCAACTCCAGAAAGAGTGCCAGGAGCGGATGACGGTTTCGGGCGAGTAAATCCATATAGGCCCCACGAACGGCGCCGGTAAACAACTTGTCACGTACCGGACGTCCATTAACGAACATGAACTGCATCATGGCATTTCCGCGGTTAAAGGTCGGCACCCCGGCATATCCCGCCAGTTTTATACCGTCTCGCTCCGCCTCAATCCGGATGGCATTTTCAGAAAATTCCCGGCCCATGACCGCGCCAAGCCGACCCAGCCAGCTATCGAAAAGGTCACCTTCTGCACCCGTTACCCGAAGCGCTGTGCGGTTTTCATCGGCGAGTGTGAAGGAAATTGACGGAAACGCCATGGCAAGTCGACGCATGACATCCAGCGCCGCGCCAAACTCGGCACGTTCCGTTTTCAGAAATTTGAGTCGTGCGGGCGTCGCGAAGAATAAATCCCGCACTTCGACCCGCGTCCCCTCCGGCCCTCCTTCAGGCGCGATAGTACCTTTGCGGCCACCTTCAACACTAAGTTTCCAGGCACTCTCCGCCCCTTTCTGACGAGACGTAATCGTCATACGGCTGACCGAGGCAATGGACGGCACTGCCTCACCCCGAAATCCGAGATTCTGTATAAATACGAGATCATCATCGGGAAGCTTGGACGTCGCATGGCGCTCAAAACACAGCTCCAGTTCTTCGGCGCTCATGCCGGAGCCGTTATCCGTTACAGTAATCAAGGAGCGCCCGCCATCGCGCATCACGACATCAATCTTTGTCGCGCCAGCATCGATGGCGTTTTCCACCAGTTCCTTAACCGCGGACGCAGGCCGCTCCACCACCTCCCCGGCAGCAATCTGGTTTACGATATTTTCGGGCAGGCGTCGTAGGGTCATTCTTGATCCAGCGGGATAATTCAAGGAGACTTTAGCAAAATTGCCAAGGCGGGCCTAGGCCCCTTCTCCTAATTCTTTTGAGCCCCTGCCCCCAAGGCCTCAAGGTTTTCCGGCTGGCCCGCAACGACAACAATCAGCTTGTCCGGATCAAGCAGTTTCTGTGCAACCCGCTTGATATCCTCCTGCGTTACGGCATCGATCAGTTTCGGCCGATCATCCAGATAATCAGTTGGCAGATTGCTAAACTGCATCGCCACGAGAATATCGGCAATACGATCGTTGGAAGAAAGACTAAGCGGAAAGGAGCCGTTCAAATAAGTTTTGGCTGCCGCGAGTTCCCCCTCCGTTACGCCGTCTGCACGAATGCCCTCAAGTTCCGCCTCAACAAGGTCAAGGGCGGCCTTGACTGACGCATTGCTAGTGCCGAACCCGCCCATTTGCAGCCCGGCAGATTTCATCGGATAAAGATAAGTATAGACCGAATAAACCAGTCCCCGCTTTTCCCTGATTTCCTCCGTCAGGCGCGATTGGAAGCTGCCGCCACCAAGGATGTAGTTCAATACATATGCGGCGTAATAGTCCGGATCGTCCCGTTTCAGGCCCTGCCCACCGAAAACAACAACACTTTGCGGTATCTCTTGCGGAATAATCTTGATTGCGGCTTCCTGAAGCGGTTTCGTCTGCGGAACGGCTGGGATGTCCGCTTTGTCAGGAAGCGCGCCAAATGTCTTATCGAGAAGAGGGCCCAATTCCGCCGCGCTGATGTCCCCGACGACACCGATCACCATGTTGTCTTTGCCAAGACGTGTTTCGGCAAAAGCGACCAGATCCTCCCTTGTTACGGCAGCCATGCTTTCCAAGGTTCCTTCTGATGGCAGGCTATAGGGATGGTCACCGAAAGCCAGTTCAAACCAGACGCGGCCGGCAAGGCTGTTGGGGTCTGACAATTTCCGGTTTAGGGAGGCCAGGATCTGTCCACGAATACGCTCCACGGGCTCCGCATCGAAACGCGGGTTCGTCACGGCAAGACCGAATAGCCGAAATGCCTCTTCCGTATTTTCACTCAAGGTTTTAAGGCTGCCGGAAAAGCTGTCCTTACTTGCGTCAAACCCGAGCTGTATTGCCAAATCCGATAATATCTCCTGAAAGGTCTTGCTGTCATACTCGCCAGCGCCTTCATCCATTGTTGAAGACGCGAGATAGGCCAAACCTGCCATGTCAGCCGGATCAAGGCTTGACCCACCCCGCCAGGCGACATTCATGCTTACAATGGGGATGGATGGTTCTTCAACCAGCCATGCCTTTATCCCGCCGGGACTAACGATCTTCTGGATGTCCACAGCTTGTGCCGGGACCGAAACAAGTACCACCAGAGCAAAAACAAAGGGTGCGACAAAGGCGCGATAAGCTTGTTGCATCATGGATCCTTTAACTTTTCACGTCTTCGGGTGTCAGGCGGCCGACAACGGATTGCCGTTCATCAAATACATTTCGGGCGGCTTCCTGTACCTGTTCCGCCGTCACTTCGGAAATATGCTGTGGCCAGTTGACGATATTCTCAATCGTTTCACCGCTTGCAAGAGCACCACCAAAAATGTTGGCGGCGCCACGGATGCTGTCCCGGGCATAAATCGCATCCGCAAGAAGTTTCCGCTTAGCGCGGTTCAACTCTTTCTCGGTTACACCATTCTTTATGACATCCTGAATGATCGCCTGAACGCTGGCCTCCACTTCATCAAGTGTGTGATCCGATGTCGGGCTCCCGTAGACAACAAAGGTGGATTTATCATATGAGCCGGAACTGTAATAGGCGCCCGCATTTGTCGCGATTTTCTGATCCACCACCAGGTCGGCGTACAAACGGCTTGTAACACCCCCACCCAGTATCTGGCTCAGAACCTCCAACGCCCGTAGATTTGCCTGATCCTCACTGCGGGCAGATGGAGCAAGATAGCTCTGCCGCCAGGAGGGTTCCCTCACCCGTTTGTCGCTCATCTCAATAGTCCGCTTGGCAAGCTGCGGTGGCTCCTGCGCCCGTTCGCGCTCAGGAATGTCGCGGGCAGGAATCGGCCCGTAATATTTCTCCGCAAGCTCAAACACCTCTTCCGCCTTAACATCGCCCGCAACAATCAGGATGGCATTATTTGGTGTGTAATATGTGTTGTACCAGTCGAGCGCATCTTGCGTTGTCAAATTCTCGATCTCATGCCGCCAGCCGATTACCGGCGTTCCATATGGGTGCGCGAGAAATTGTGTCGCCGTAAACTGTTCCCCGAACAGGGCTGCCGGATTGTTATCTGTGCGTTGGGAGCGTTCCTCCAGCACCACTTTCAATTCCGGTGCGACGATGTCGTCGGTCAGCACCAGATTGTTCATGCGATCGGCTTCCATCTCCATAAAAAGAGGGAGCTTATCAGCACTTACATTTTGAAAATAAGCGGTATAGTCCTGTGAAGTAAATGCATTTTCCTGGCCTCCATTTTCCGCGACAATCTCTGAAAACTCACCAGGTTCCAGATTCTTCGTCCCCTTGAACATCAAATGTTCCAGAAAATGTGCAATCCCCGATTTAAGCGGCTTTTCATCCGCCGCACCGACGCGGTACCAGACCATATGGGTCACAACCGGAGCGCGATGATCTTCAAGAACAACCACCTCCAACCCGTTTTCAAGGGTAGTTACCTTGGGATCGAATAGCTTGGGAATATCCTCTGCGGCAGCAAGCCTGAGCGGGCTTGCAATTGAAATAACGCAGAAAAGGGCGGCGAAAATAAATAGCGGTCGTATTGGGCGCATTGGGCAGCCTCCGGTCGCATAAAAACTGTTGTCCTTGAATAAAGGACTCCTGCATGGGATTTACAAGGCTATACACCCATTTTTTACGATGAATTCTTCGCGAGCAACATCGAAGCCTCTGCCAAGCGCCGCATAGTCCGCGTTAGTTAAACAGCCCTTCAAGCAAGGCTCTTTTGCGCCGTTCGATGATCGGAGTCTCGGCGCCCGCGGCAGGATTTTCCCCAAGCGCAGCATTCTCCTGAAGTCGTCTCTTCTCTTTCGAAGGATCAACAACGGTGCCGTAAGGCGGTTGCTCCTGCCAGAACATGATCTTCTCCATAAAGGTTTCATCATTTTCTGCAAGAACAGCGGTTTCGCTATCGATAATCTGGCGGATATTCGGATCGACGTTCTCCGCGCCTGCATCACGTAAAAGCGCGAGCTCACCGGTTGAGATACCAGCCGCGACAGCATCCGAATGAGTTACCGGCGCAGTATTGCGTTCTCCCCCTAGCAGAGCCGCCTTGGCGCTATTTTCAGCGAGAATATCCTGAGGACCCTTCTGGCCCGGCGCGGGTGGCCGCAGCGAGAAATCCGGCGGGATAATCAGCGGTGCCTTGGTAATAACCGTAAATTCATCAGGGGCTTTTTTACCCGAGATACCAAGGGCCTGTTTGGTGCCTTCACAGCCCGTCAACGCAACAGCGGACAGCAGCACCAGCCCGGCAACGAACTTCCCATGTCGCATTTTCTTAAACCCTTCCCTCATGACGGCATTTTACCGGATTTACGTCCCTGAAACAAGCTCTCCAGCAAAATGAGTATGACCCCGCAAACAATCGCCATATCGGCGACATTAAACGCAGGCCAGCGCATGAAGATCAGGTCGAAATCGAAAAAATCCGCAACAGCGCCTAACCGCACCCGGTCAATGATATTGCCAATCGCCCCGCCCAGAACAAGACCGAGGCCCGTAGCTAACATCCGGTTTGTGGCTTTTCTAAGCCACAGGAGGACGATCACTGAAATGACGGTAGTGATCGCAACCAGTATCCAGCGCATATTGTCACCGGCGAACATGCCGAAGCTGACCCCCCGGTTCCAGACCATGACCAGATTGAAGAAAGATGTCACCTCTATTCCGCCGGGATGCCGGGCCATCAAGTCGATCAGGTACAGCTTGCTGGCCTGATCAACCACAATGATAGCCGCCGCAATGATGAGTCCGAAACGGAACATATAGCTCACGCTTCAACCTCTAGCGGGAGCGCATCCACGACATCGGCGCAACGGTTGCAAAGATCGTCGTATTTTTCGTGGCTGCCGACTTCCTCAAGGACTTTCCAGCACCGCTGGCACTTCTCACCTTCGGCAAGTGCCGGGACTACGGCAACATCCGATACTTCCTCAAGGGTGAAAGCTGCCTCCGGAGCGGGATCGGTTGAAAGCGTGACGCCGGAAGTGATGCAAATATCCGCAAGGTCGAACTCGTCAAGCAGTGCCTTGAATTCCGCGCTCACATGGACTGTGGGTGCGGCCTGAAGGCTGGCCCCAATCCGTTTCTCCCGCCGCTCGACTTCAAGCGCGCCGGTCACCACACGGCGGAAAGCTCGTATGCTGAACCAGCGATCCATAAGTGCGCCATTCTCCCATTCCGCCGGAATATCAGGAAATTGGCGCAAGTGAACACTACTGTCATCGCCAGGATAGCGGGTGAGCCAGGTTTCCTCTGCCGTAAAGACCAGCATCGGAGCGAGCCATGCTGTCAGGCAATGGAAAAGATGATCTAGCACTGTCCGCGCGGCACGGCGGCGTGTATCCGTCGCTCCGTCGCAGTACAGCACATCCTTTCGGATATCGAAATAAAAGGCGGAGAGTTCCAGCGTACAGAAATTATGGATGGCGGTGAATACCCGGCTGAATTCATAGACATTGCAGTTCGTTCGGATAAGCTGATTCAGCTCAAACAGCCGGTGGAGCACCCATCGCTCAAGTTCCGGCATTTCGTTGACATCCAGCCGCTCACTCTCCTCCCAACCATCAAGGTTGCCGAGGATAAAGCGCAGTGTATTGCGAAGGCGGCGATAGCTATCGACCTGCCCTTTCACAATTTCATTGCCGATCCGCATATCTTCGGAATAATCGGACGCAACCACCCAGAGACGCAGGATATCCGCGCCGTTCTGTTCGATGATCTTCTGCGGCGCGACAACATTGCCGAGGGATTTCGACATCTTCCGTCCCTGCCCGTCCATGACGAAACCGTGAGTCAACACGGCTTCATAAGGCGCGCGACCTCTTGTCCCACAGGATTCCAGCAAGGAGGAATGGAACCAGCCGCGATGCTGGTCGGTTCCCTCCAGATAAAGCGACGCTGGCCATTGTAGCTCAGGTCGCGCTTCCAGGGTGAAAGCATGGGTACAGCCGGAGTCGAACCAGACATCCAGAATATCCTTCGCCATGTCATAATCATCGGCGCTATAGTCATTGCCGAGAAAACGCTGCGCGGGCGAATCAAACCAGGCGTCCGACCCTTCCGCTTCCATGATTTCCTCAATGCGGGCGTTGACTTTTTCATCGCGCAAAAGCTCACCGGTTTCCTTATGGGTGAAGACCGTAATTGGCACACCCCAGGCGCGCTGACGCGAAAGAACCCAATCCGGCCGGCTGGCGATCATCGAATGAATGCGATTGCGGCCAGAAGCAGGGAACCATTTCGTCTCACCAATGGCCTTCAGCGCTTTTTCTCTGAGATCGTTCGTCTCCATAGAGATGAACCATTGGCTGGTATTCCGGAAAATCAAAGGCGCCTTTGAGCGCCATGAATGCGGATAGGAATGCACGAGTTTGCCGCGCTTCAAAAGAGCGCCAACCTTCTCAAGCTCGTCCGCCACGCCATCGTTGCATTTATAGACATGCTGACCCGCAAACATCGGCACATGATCATAGAAGGTGCCATCCTCGTCCACCGTATGTGGCACTTCAATGCCATGTATCATGCCGACTTCATAGTCTTCCTGACCATGTCCTGGAGCTGTGTGCACGAATCCAGTACCGGCGTCCACCGTAACGTGATCGCCATCGATCAGCGGCACATCGAAGTCATACCCCTGACCATTGAAGGGATGCAGGCAGAGAACGCCCTTGAACGCATCGCCCTTGCCGCGCCAGATCACATCAGCAGCGGCTATCCCTGCTTCCTTCTGAACTTCCTCAAGCAACTCGATCGCAACGAAAAGCTTCTCACCGACGACGGCTAGCGATCCCTCCGCCACCTCTTTCACTTCAATCCCGACATATTCCATATCCGGACCGTAGGAGATGGCACGGTTGCCCGGCATCGTCCAAGGTGTCGTTGTCCAGATAACAATGGATCCGCCCATAAATTCCTCCGCGCCAGATTTTACCGGGAAACGCACGTGGATCGTTGTCGAGGTGTGATCGTGATACTCAAGCTCAGCTTCGGCAAGGGCCGTTTTCTCGACCGGGGACCACATGACCGGTTTCGATCCGCGGTATAGCCCGCCGTTCATCAGGAACTTGTGCAGTTCGCGAACGATTTGCGCCTCAGCGTCAAAGCTCATGGTGGTATAGGGACGCTCCCAGTCGCCAATAACGCCAAGGCGCTTGAATTCTTCCTTCTGAACGCCGACCCAATGAGTCGCAAAATCCCGGCACTCTTTGCGGAACTCAACAACAGGCACCTGATCCTTGTCCTTACCGGCCTTGCGGTATTTTTCCTCAATCTTCCATTCGATTGGCAAGCCATGGCAGTCCCAGCCGGGAACATAATGTGCATTCTTACCCATCATCTGCTGCGACCGGCTGATCACATCTTTCAGGATCTTATTCATGGCATGGCCAATATGCAGATTTCCGTTCGCATAAGGCGGACCATCATGGAGAATGAATTTTTCGCAATCTTTAGATTGCTCTCGCTGACGCGCAAAAAGGTCCATCTCTTCCCAACGATCCAGCAGACCCGGCTCCTTTGCCGGTAGCCCTGCTTTCATGGGGAAGTCGGTACGGGGTAGAAAAAGCGTCGATTTATAGTCAGTGCTCATGATGGCAAACTGATCCTAACAGTATTTCAATTTGGTGGTGAAAAGTCGGCGACACTTGCCGCATATTCTGGGGTATGATCCTGACCATCAGGTACAAACCTTTATTACCCGGCCTCACGCAACAAAGGCCGGGCCCATAATTCGCCCATGAACAGTTTCCCACAAGGGAGCGGCAACTAAAATTATCCGAAATTCAGTCATGGCACGTGTTTTATCAACTCCCTCATCCGCTGTCGAGAAATCAAAGTCTGTAAATGGCAAAAAACCACTCTTTCCGACCATATATTACATGTTATTCTTGTTTTTCGGATCTCAAGTGCTTTTTCAGGAATTCCGGAAGATGCGACCGGGCGGCATCACGTGCCTCGGGGTTGGTACGCATTGAAATCCTTTGTCCATCGCGTGTATAGCAAAGACAGCCTGCCAGCCCGCAACGCGATTCCATAACCATGGAGGTTAGCAATTGCCGGAACCGGCCCATTCTCTTCGGACATAAAAAGGCAAAAAAACAGTGCGGACAAATGCCTAGCTATGGACTTTTTTATCCGCATATTTGTTCTGACGGTTGGACTGGTCAGAAAGAATCTCGCGGGCTTTATCAATGTCGCGCGCAATTTGCGCCGTCAATTCATCGATCCCACCGAATTTCAGTTCAGGGCGTATAAAACCGACGAAAGCAACACGAATACTCTGGTTATATAAATCACCGGACCAGTCAAGCAGATGGACTTCCAGCAAAACATCCTTTTTATCGAAAGTCGGGCGCATTCCAAAATTGGCGACACCGTCGATCCAGTCGACATGGGTCCCGTGGTGCAGGCCGACGCGAACCGCATAAACGCCCAGTTTTGGATGATTATAGCCGACCAGCGGGATATTGGCTGTGGGAAAGCCTATTGTCCGGCCTCGCTTGTCACCGTCAACAACTACGCCTTCGACTTCCCACCAATGCCCCAGAAGCGCAGCGGCCTTTCCCGGCTCTCCGGCCTTCAGGCATTCACGGATCGCTGTGGAAGAGAAAATAGTTGTATCCTCGCCGACCGGCTCGACGACCGTAACGCCAAAACCATATTTTTTACCAAGCTCCGCCAGAACAACAGTCGTCCCCTGTCTTTTGTGGCCAAAAATGAAATCATAGCCAACGACGACATGTGCGGCCTTATACCCCTCCACCAGTACTTCGCGAACGAAATCCTCCGCCGACTTCTGCGAGAAAGCGAGATCGAAGTGGAGCGCCGCCATCACATCCAGGTCCAGCCATTTCAGATGGGCCGCCTTCGTCTCCATTGTGGACAGACGGAAGGGTGGAGCATCGGGGGCAAAGAATTCACGCGAATGCGGTTCAAATGTCAAAACACCGGCAGCAACACCCAGTCGATCAGCAATCTCCTGTGCTTCCGCAATCACGGCCTGATGGCCGCGATGTACACCGTCGAAATTGCCGATCGCCAGAACCAATCCCTGACATTCCACCGGCACGTCGTGATAATCACGCAAAATACGCATCTACCGAAATCCGCCGTTTTTATTATTTTATGATCGACGTGATACCATCAAAGTCGCCTCGCCATCCAGCACAACCGTCTCACCAATGGTACAGACACAGTCAAACGTGACCCTTTTGCCATTTATCTCACGCAAATGCACCTTGGCAACAACCGTATCGCCTATACAGACTGGCGCCTTGAAGTTTAGGTTCTGGTTCATATAAATAGCACCAGGACCGGGCAGCTTTGTGCCGAACACAGTCGAGAGCAGACCTGCGGACAACATTCCATGCGCGATGCGTTCCTTGAAAATTGTCTTCTCGGCGAACTCTGCGTTGAGATGCACCGGATTCGTATCACCGGAAACCCCTGCATAGAGGATAATATCTGCTTCGGTAATCGTCTTTGCATAAAGCGATGTCATGCCGACTTTCAAGTCTTCAAGAAAGTAACCGTGTAAATCATCAAATACTGACATTGGCTTCCTACTCTTAATTTCCTCCGGATGTCGCCGGGATATATAGAAGGAAAAACAACGTGGGCGCAAGCGTTCGCGAATATTCCTGGCTCGGTTCCAACACAAACAGCCTGGTTTTACAAAAACCGTAAGCAGCATTAACCATTTTTTCAGTTTCCCCGCCTAAGCTTCGAGACTTAGGTTGAGTGGATTTAGAACGACAACCTGACTGATTAAAGTATTTATAGGAAAGTAAAAGGAAATTTCCATGGCTGTCGATATGAACATGTCGGTCCTGATCGTTGACGATTATAAAACTATGCTGCGTATTATTCGCAATCTACTCAAACAACTTGGCTTTAATGCAGTTGACGAAGCAGCCGATGGATCGGCGGCACTTTCGAAAATGCGCAGTAAGAAATACGGCCTCGTCATTTCTGACTGGAATATGGAGCCCATGACCGGTTATCAGCTGTTAAAGGAAGTGCGGGCAGATGATACGCTGAAAAGTACTCCCTTCATTATGATTACGGCAGAATCGAAAACGGACAATGTGATTGCCGCCAAAAAAGCAGGCGTCAACAACTACATCGTGAAACCTTTCAACGCAGCAACTCTTAAGACGAAAATTTCAACGGTACTGGGTGATTTCTAATGTCCGAAATGGATGAAGTCGCTCAGCTAAGGCAGGAAATCACCTCCCTGCATCAGGACTGCCAGGATCTCGCGAGCTTTATTACAGCGGCAAGATCAGAGATTGCTGAAATCCGGCCAAATGACCTGAAACAGGAAAAACTCCCCCGTGCAGGCAAGGAACTTGACGCGATCGTGGAGGCAACGGAAACTGCCACAAATCAGATCATGAATGCAACTGAGTCCATCATGTCTGCAAAAGTGACCGATGCCGACGTCGTGAACGATGCCTGCATGGAAATTTTCGAAGCGTGCTCTTTTCAGGATATAACCGGACAGAGAATCAGCAAGGTCGTCTCAACTCTCAACTATATAGAGGAATATCTTGCGCGCCTGACCAAAGCCTGGGGGCATCATATGGACAAGGCGGATGCTGCGAAAGGCGACTCAGAAGAAAATGACGATGCCAGCCTCCTCAATGGACCAGCGCTTGATGGCGAAGGTGTCAATCAGCAAGACATCGATACGATGTTTGATGAAGAAAGTGCCGAATCCCGGCAAACCTCCGCCAAGCAGGAAAAGCCGTCAAAAAGTGAGAATAACAAGGCACAGGACGAGATCGACGCTCTTTTCGATTAATCCGTCAGGAATAGTTTCTCCTACCACACCATGTGACCGATGACATATTGCGGGGCAAATTCATACTGTTCCGTTACGGCATTTACCTGTGCTTCTGTCGGCATTTGACCGGCGCTCAGCCCCCATTCCTCTGCATGTATTCCGCCGCAAACAAGAACACTGTCAATTCCGGCAGTGCGCGCCCCCTTGATGTCGGTTCGCATACTATCGCCGACCGCAAGAATCTGTGATGGTTTGACCCCCAATTTTTCTATGGTTAGCCGGTACACCTCTGGATAAGGCTTGCCAAAAAGCTCAACGCGCCCGCCAAGTTCGGCGTAAAGCGCCGCAATTGCGCCCGCGCAATAATGGGTGGTCGTCCCCCGCATGACCATCAGATCCGGATTGGCACAGAGCATCGGCAGATCCCTTGATAATCCCTCCATCAGCAGGCGACGATAATCCTCTGGTGTCTCCGTTTCGTCATTGGCAAGACCTGTACAAATCAAAAAATCTGCGGAATCAACTGAAAATACGCGATTGTAGCCAAGGCCGTCCTCCAGCCCTTTGTCCCGCACCGCCCCAATCTGATAAAAGGCTTTCCCCTTACCTTTCAGGAATGGATGCTCCCGCCGCATCAATATTTCCCGCGTTATATCACCAGAAGTAAGGATATAATCGAAGGTCTCCCGTTTGACGCCAATAGTGTCCAGAAATGCGACAACATGGTCATTGGTCCGGGGTGCGTTGGATACCAGGATCAGCGGCTTTCCACCCGCACGCAGCTTTTCCATGCACTCCAACACGCCTGGATAAGGGTGATGACCATTGTGCACCACTCCCCAGAGATCAAGAATGTAGGCGTCGTAATTCACCGCGATACCGGCGAGCCCGGTCAGGAATTTTGGGGACATTAAACTAAAGCCTGTTAATTAACTGCTTGAGGCGGGCGCGGCACACCAAAGAGAAAACCCTGCCCGAAACCAATTTCGACGTCGAGCAGACCTATAACCGTATCTTCATCTTCCACCATGCTGGCGATCAGCTCAATATTCTCACGGAAAAGGGCTTCACGAAGATCATCTGGATGAATATCCATGGGCAATCCGGTTCCACCGGGCAACAAATCAACCGCCGCTACTTTCATGTAGCGAAAATTCCGCTTGCCGAGTTCCCCGAAGTCAAAATCAAGCCGCTCAACATGATCAACCGAGAAATGGAAGCCCATTTTGGCAAGGGTGGAAAGTCCTTTTTGGACCACTGCAGACGCATTGTCGATATCGATCTGTGCAAACTCAAGGATCAGGCTTTCGCTTAAATCCTTGTTTTGATCAAGAAAATCAACAAACTGCCGAAAAAATGCTGTATCGCGCAAGGTCCGGGCGGATACATTGACGAAAAAACCGATTTCAGAATTTTTTTGGCGTACCCTGCGTATTAGCTGCACGCATCGGATGAGCAGGAGATTATCTATCGTTCCGATAAGCCCGGCAGTTTCTGCAATATTCAGATACTGGCCTGGTGTAATAACTTCTCCTCGCGGCCCGCGAATTCGCGAAAAAGCCTCGTAGAAAAGGGTGCGCCGTTGCGGCAGTCGGACAATCGGCTGAAGATAAAGATCCACCTTGTTTTCCTGCAGTCCCGCCCGCACAATTTCCAGAATTTCTGCATCGCGGGGCAAAATGCCTTCTTGTGTCTCACCGCTGTCTTTTGGATCTTCCCTCGGCTCTTCCTGAAGTTCCGCATCAGGAGAGAGAACAAACTCTTCTTCGTCTTTCGGCTCCGGATTTGCATCCGTGGACAGTTGCTTTAGCAGCTTTCGCAAGATTTGCATTTCGCCGGCAAAGCTATCCATATTGCCGTCTTTGCCAGCCAAACGTCCCAGAATATTGTCAAACCGGTCCAGACCGGTTTCCGCCATATCGAGATCGCTGCGCATTTTTTGCAAGTCTCTTTGAAAGCGTGCACGCTCCACATGGCGCATGGTAAAATCATGCACTAATGCACAGATCAGGAAGAAGACACCTCCCGCCCAATACCCGACAGCCGGATCAAGTCCTTCGACATAAACCGGTGCCTGCACAGCGATAACAACTGCCGTCAAAGCATAGGCAATAATGATTACGCTATGATAGAGCACGCGAAAACAATCCCCCTTGAGTTACATCTGTCAGTTTAGTCAAAATTTTCGGTTTGGAAAGACAATCTCGGAAAGGAAGCCACAAAAGGGCTGGTTGTCCCCCTACCAAGGTTGATATAGTCCATAGGTTCCCATGCAAGAACTCTAATAAAGAAGAAAGAAAATGAACAGATTACAGGACAAGGTGGCCATTGTAACAGGTGGCACAAGCGGGATCGGCCTAAGGACAGTCGAAGTCTTTGCCGATGAAGGCGCAAAGGTGGTGTTTTCAGGGCGGCGGGAGAAGGAAGGCCGGGAGATTGCAGACCGTCTTGGCGAGAGCGTTTCCTTTGTTCGGGCTGACGCAAGTGTAGAAGCTGACATGCAATCGCTTATCACCGGGACTGCCGACAAATACGGCAAACTTGATTGTTTGTTTAACAATGCAGGCGGCCCCGCGCCAGTCGGCAGCATAGAAACCGTTGACTTCGATCAGGCAATATCCGCGGTCACTTTGCTGTTCGGCGGCGTTCTCCTCGGTATCAAACATGCGGCCCCGATCATGAAAAAGCAGGGCTTTGGCAGCATCATCAATAATGGCAGTATCGCGGGCCATCTCGCCGGCTATTCGACGTCTATGGTCTATAGCAGCGCCAAGGCCGCTGTCCTTCAATTAACGCGAAGTGCCGCAATGGAGCTCGGCGAGAGCAATGTGCGCGTCAATTCCATCTCGCCTGGAGCGATTGCGACCGGAATTTTCGGAAAAGCACTTGGTCTTAAGGGGCAGGAGGCCGAGGACACGGCAAAGGTAGCAGGGGAAGTTCTATCCCATGCACAACCCATTCGCCGGGCCGGTCTCCCCGATGATATTGCCAAGGCGGCATTATTCCTGGCATCGGACGATTCCACCTTTGTCAATGCAGCGGACATCCTTGTGGACGGCGGCATGATCGGCGGACGACACTGGTCCGCACATCAGGAGAGTGTCAAGAATCTAGGGCAGGCCTTCCGCGGAAACTAGCCGAACGTCAGTTATTTTCCAAGCGGCCGATGGCAAGGAATTTGCGGCGGCGTTCCTCCCGAAGCTCCCCCGGTTCTTTCTTGGAGAGGGCTGCCAGTTCCTCCTCAATTGCATTGCCAAGGGAATCAATGGCAGCGGGAACGTCCCGCTGGGCGCCGCCAACTGGTTCATCCACGATACGGTCGATCACCTTAAGCTTTAACAGATCCTGCGCCGTGATTTTCATGGCTGTCGCCGCGTCCTGGGCCTTGTCGCGGGTTTTCCAGAGAATTGCAGCGCAGCCTTCAGGGGAAATGACGGAATAGACCGCATGAGCGAACATCAGGACCTTATTCGCGCTTGCAAGGGCAACGGCGCCCCCTGAGCCGCCTTCGCCAACAATAGAGGCGATCATCGGCACACGAACATCCAGGCAGACTTCGATCGAACGGGCGATTGCCTCCGCTTGCCCCCGTTCTTCCGCACCGATCCCGGGATAGGCACCGGACGTATCGATAAAGGTGAGTATGGGAAGGGAGAAATGATCCGCCATCCGCATCAGGCGTTGTGCCTTACGGTATCCTTCCGGCCGGGCCATGCCGAAGTTATGACGAAGGCGCGTTTCTGTATCTTTGCCCTTCTCGGTGCCGATCACAATAACACTCCGACCGCGAAAGCGGCCCATCCCGCCGATAATCGCCTTGTCATCGGCAAAAGCGCGATCTCCCGCCAGCGGAGTAAAATCATTGATCAACTGCGCCGTAATATCGCTCAGCTTCGGGCGATCCACATGTCGGGCGACTTGCGTCTTCTGCCAGGGTGTTAATTTCGCATAGGTTTGCTCCAGTTGAGAGAGCGCTTTCTGACGGAGCTTCGCAATATCTTCTTTGATCTCGATATCACTGCCGTCTTCAAGCCCCTCCAACTCACGTATCTTGCCTTCGAGGTCTGCTATCGGCTTTTCAAAATCGAGAAAATTATTCATAAAAAGTCCACACTCCACTGATATCGGTCGTGTGATTATTAAATTGACGGAACGGTTACGTCAATGAACCGTTCCGCCACCCATTAAAATTGTGACATCCGTATGAACGGATTATTTTTTTGTCCGCGCCGCAATAATGTCGGCCTGGATGACGAGCGCTTCCGCCTGCTTGATGGAGGCAATGTCAATCAGCCCGCCATCGAGTGCGACAGCGCCTGCGCCTTCTTTTTGTGCTTTTTCCATGGCGTCAAGGATACGGCGGGCCTTGACAATTTCCTTCTCGGCCGGAGTAAAGATGTCATTAGCCAACGGGATCTGTTTCGGATGAATGGCCCATTTGCCTTCACACCCGAGAATTGCCGCCCGGTTCCCATGCGCGACATAGCCATCAGGATCGGAGAAATCACCAAACGGTCCGTCAATCGGACGCAGTCCATTCGCCCGTGCTGCAACGACCATGCGGGCAATGGCGTAATGCCACATATCACCCCAGTGGAAGTCGCGAGAACCGTCTTCTGCCGGATCGGTCAACACGCCGTAAAGCGGGTTCGGGCCACCAATAGAGGTGGTTCGCGCTTTCGTTGATGCCGCATAATCTGCAACACCGAAATGCAGGCTCTCATTGCGCTTGCTGGCGGCAGCGATCTCATGAATGTTCTGCATCCCGAGAGCGGTTTCGATAATATGCTCGAACCCGATCTTCTTTTGCCGACCTGTTGCCGTTTCGATCTGTGTCACCAGCATATCAAGTGCATAAACATCGGCCGCCGTCCCGACCTTCGGGATCATAATGAGGTCAAGGCGCTCTCCGCCCTGCTCTACCACATCGACGACATCGCGATACATATAGTGTGTATCCAGACCATTGATCCGGACGGACATAACCTTATCGCCCCAGTCCACATCATGCAGTGCTTCGATGATATTCTTGCGGGCCTGCGCCTTGTCATTCGGTGCCACCGCATCCTCCAGATCGAGGAAGATCGCATCCGCATCGGATTTCGCCGCTTTTTCGAACATATGCGGACTGGAACCCGGCACAGCAAGTTCACAACGATTTAGACGCGAAACGCAGGGTTCCGGAACAGTAAAGCTCATGAGGATCACACTTTCTTATTGTCAGGTTTGTGAAATATTTGACTGGAAATTGCTTTAGCCGTGCAAGAGAGTCAAGTTTTCCCCTGAATAAATTTATTTTAGGCCAGAGGATGATAGGTTGAGACAATCTCCATTAAACGCTTTTGCAACACATGTGTATAGATCTGTGTTGTCGAAATATCCGCATGTCCCAACATCTTTTGCAAGCTCCTAAGGTCAGCGCCATTCGCGAGCAGATGACTTGCAAAGGCGTGGCGCATAACATGGGGCGAAACTTTCGCTGGATCGATCTCTGCCTCAACCGCCAGTTCCTTCAGAAGTTGGCCGAGACGTTGTCGCGTCAGGAATCCCTGTCCGCCCCGCGACGGATACAGCCACTTCGAATGCTTTTCATCCGCGCAGAAACCCTTCCGGACTTCCAGGTAACGATCCAAGGCGTCCTTCGCCGATTGATTTACCGGCACAAGCCGTTCCTTGTTCCCTTTGCCGCGCACGATGAGAAAGCGATCCTGTTCACGAATGGCTGGATAAGGCAGGGAAACCAGTTCGGAGACCCGAAGACCCGTTGCATAAAGTAGCTGCAACAGAGAATAAAGCCGTTTCTTTTCAGGACTTTCCCCATCTGCCGCAGAAAGCAGTTTGTCCACCTCCGCCTCTGTCAGATATTTTGGCAGGCGTCGGCCAGCACGAGGGCTATCGATATTGAGCGAAGGGTCGTCACGGCGAATATCTTCCCCGAGGAGATAGGAGAAAAACTGGCGTATTGCGCTAAGCCGCCGTGCCTGCGTTGTCGCCTTAAGACCCGTGCCGTCGAGGAATTTTATATAGGCCTGAATATCAGCGGCCGTCGCCTTTCTGACATCCTGCCCGCGCCGCGCAAGAAAGCCGGAAAAGTCTTCGAGGTCCCTGCGATAACTCACTAATGTGTTTCCCGCAGCGCCCCTCTCTGTCAGCAGCATTTCAAGAAAGCCTTCCAGAATATGGGCAGACATCCTAGAGGTTCCGCGAGATGGCGGCTTCCAACGCGAGTTGGCGGGCTTCTTCAGTCAATCCGATTTTCTGAAGGGCCGCCAGAACCCTCACAAGTGTTTCGGTCGACGCCAGACCCGGCCCCTCTTCCCCCAGTGCCGCCAGGGAAAGTGCAATAGTCTCCCCCACCAACCCGGCATCGGCGGCGCGCTCCAGGTTCTTTTCTATCACCTGGTTGGAAAGGCCGAACCGCGGCACCTGACCGAGGGAAAATGCATCCGACCAAAGCATTTCCGGCACAGGATCCCCGAAAGTCTCCAGAATACCTAAATACATACCCACATTTTCTGTTTGCGCCGCGTCTTCACTTTGATCAAAAGCCGCAACATCAAAATTCGCTGCGTTCCATCTTGCAATCCCGTTCGTGCCCGAAATAAGCATATAGGCATCCGCCCGCGCAATTTGCTTGCGTGCAGCATCACGCTCTTCAAAATTTCCCCGCAGTGCCCCACGACGGACCGCACGTTCCCAGCTTGTTGCCGCCGCCGTCTCCTTGGATAGCAGCGAGAGACGCAAAGCTTCCAGCTCAAATTTATCGCCATATTCAGCTGGCGTGAGTCCGGACAGAAGCGGCAAAGATAGGCGCGCCGCAGTAAAATAGGAGCCATCCCGTTCGCCGGCAGCCCAGAGGTCGCCAATAGCGCGCGCTTTCTCAAGGTCAGCACTCGTTCCTGCCGCTTCCCGATAGAATGCGGCGATCTGGGCCAGCTCCGTCATTTCATCAGCACCTTCGCGAAAGGCCCCCTGTTTGATCAATCTCCGGGGTAGCTCAGCCGCGACGCTACCCATCGCGAGAGATTCATAGGCTGCCACGTAGCGATCATTGACATTCGAAGTCTCATCCATCGCCAGCGCCCACAGAAAAGCAGAGCCCGCTTTTTCTATCGAGGAGAAGGACGGGGCCACCCCTGACAATTTCATCATTGCAAAATGCAATGGCGTCAATGACTGGTCCGTCTCGGGAAGTGGCGCTGTGCCACCCGCCACACGATCAAAAATTGCGAAAAAAAGGGTATCTTCCCCCGCAGTTTCATCCAACAAGTTCAGGCCAAGTTCCGCGCGCGCCATATTTTCGGCAACAAGGTTGCAAAAAATGTCCGTCTTGGCCCAAAAAATATCCGCACCGGCGGTTTGTTTGCCCTCAGCCACTCGGCACGCCTGTTCATTCTCTCCCTGCAAAAGCAGTAGTTCAACTGCGATACGGTCAAGGGCAGGTGTCAAGGCAGACGCAGGCATCCGACGGATTAATTCAGACGCATCTTTCACCAGTCCCGCCTCAACGAGTTTTTCAAGGCGTAGTATGATGAGGTCCGTCGGATTTTCCGTTCCTTGCGGAATAACCGCGGCGGTCAGTAACAACCTGCGGAACAGCTGCTGCATTTCTGGAGACGTTGATGACACCGGCAAATTCTGAAGGAGGGTTATGACCCGCTCCGGTGCCGTACCGTTCCACATATCCGGCCCCAGTCCACCGTTCGAGGTCGTCAACGTTCCGACGGAGGCAGGATCAAGCCCGCCGAGGGATTGTACGACAACAGACCCGTCTATCCGGGTTCCTTCGATAACCCTTTTTTGCGAAGGAGGCGTCAAAGTCGGCTTTGAGGCCGGTGCCACCTCATCCTGTTGTGTTGTCGTTGGTTGCCCAAGCGGTGGAACAAGGCTGCGCGGTTTATCCTGCGCCTGTAAGACAGAAAATGGGAGGACGAGGGAAGCGAGCAGCCCGCCGACGATCCAGAAGTATTTCCTAATTCGGGAACTGATCATTTGGAATAACCTTTTCAACTTTCACCGACGGCGCGGGAATATCCCATGCCGAGAGGAAAACGCCACCGCCAATTACAACGGCAGCCACCAAAAAAAGCAGAAAAAGGGAAAATTTAGACATTTTCGATCACTATATCCAAAATCCGATCACCATAATTTGGTGTATACGGGGTAAAACTATTGCTATTTAGAACGCTAAGCTGCGATTATACAGAAAATTTGGCTTTATTGATTAGCACGGTTCGGCGAAATACATCAATAACCTTCGGGAAAGATATTGTCCCCTTTGCGGAAAATGGAAATTTGCAGAACCGTTGAAAAGTGACAGAATGACCAGGGTACAAGATACCGGCGCGGAGGAAACCGCGACGGCAATTGATTTGAAAGCAAGACCTATCGTGCTTGTAGGGCTTATGGGGGCAGGGAAAAGCTCAATCGGACGCCGTCTCGCGAACCAGCTTGGCCTGCCGTTCAAGGATGCCGACGCGGAAATTGAGGCTGCGTCCAATCTGACTGTGTCGGAATTTTTCGATTTACATGGCGAAGCAGCCTTTCGGGAGGGAGAGCGGAAAGTCATCGCCCGCCTGCTGAAGGAACCACGACATGTGCTAGCGACGGGTGGCGGTGCCTTCATGGATAAAAAAACACGCTCGTTAATTAAGAAAAAGGGCTGTTCAATTTGGTTGCGCGCAGAGCTTGATGTCATTTATAAGCGCTGCATGAAACGCAATAATCGGCCGCTTTTAAAAACTGGCAACCCAAAAAACACATTAAAGATGCTGATGGAAGAACGTTATCCCATTTATGCGGATGCGGATATCACGGTAGATAGTGGCGATGGCCCTCATGAAATCGTGGTGGACAAGATTATTACGGCACTCGCTGCACTGGAGGGACCGCCGTCACCCCTAGATGAAGCAACCAACAAATGACACTTCCTGCGTCTGATCCCGCTGCATCGCCCGTCCGTGTTCCTGTGGACCTCGGCTCACGTTCCTATGACATACTAGTTGGGTCCAATCTCCTCGTGGAAAGCGGGTCCTCCCTAAAGAGCGTTTTGAAGAATCCAAGGGTCGCCATTGTTACCGATGAAACCGTTGCTGCCCTACATTTGCACGCTCTGGAACAAACACTGGATCATATTGGGATCGAGCACAGCACCCATATCTTTCCGACAGGAGAAGGAAGTAAAAGCATTGCCGTCTACGGCGACCTGATGAGCCAATTGCTTGACGCGCGCATTCAGCGCGATGAAGCGCTTATCGCCCTTGGTGGCGGCGTCATTGGTGATCTGACAGGCTTTGCCGCCGCAACATTGCGCCGCGGTGTTGATTTTATTCAGATCCCGACGACCCTCTTATCTCAGGTTGATAGTTCTGTGGGTGGCAAGACCGGAATTAATGCGGCGCAGGGAAAGAACCTGATCGGCGCCTTCTATCAGCCGAAACTCGTCCTCGCGGATATCTCCTTACTCGACAGTTTGCCGCACCGTGAAATCATTGCGGGCTATGCAGAAGTTGTGAAGTACGGCCTCTTGGGCGACCGCGATTTCTTTGAATGGCTTGAAGCAAACGGCAAGAAAGTGATTGAAGGGGACGAAGCTGCCCGCATCTACGCCGTTGAGCAAAGCGTAAAAGCCAAGGCCCAAATTGTCGCGAAAGATGAACGTGAAGGTGGCGTACGCGCTCTCCTCAATCTTGGCCATACATTTGGTCACGCGTTTGAGGCGGAAACCCGTTACGGACCGCACCTCAACCATGGTGAAGCCGTTTCTATCGGCATGGTCATGGCCGCGGAACTATCGACAGAACTTGGGTTTCTCAATCGTCAGGATTTCGGCCGCATTGTCGCACATTTCAAGAATGTCGGCCTTCCGATTGCCCTTCCACGCATTGCCGATATTGATTGGAATGCAGAAAAACTTCTTGCCCATATGCGGCAGGATAAAAAAATCAGCGGCGGCAAAATTATGCTGATCCTGATGAAAGAGATCGGCGAGGCCTTCACCACAAGGGACATCCCGGAAGCGGAAATCCTTTCACTGCTTAAACAAAAAATACAGGAATAAATTGGAGAGATGGAAACGGTTGATTTTGATGTGGAACTGATCTTTCTGCCACTTGCAATTCTTTTTCTATTGCTCCTTTCCGCCTTTTTCTCCGGATCGGAAACGGCATTGACCGGCGCGTCACGCGCCCGACTGCATCAGATGGAACAGTCCGGCAACCACCGTGCCAGCCTCGTCAATCGCCTGCGGGACAAGCACACGAAACTGATCAGTGCCATTCTGCTCGGGAATAACCTCGTGAATATTCTGGCGTCCTCCCTCGCGACCAGCATTTTTATTTCCTATTTCGGCGATATCGGCGTCGCCTATGCCACGCTTGTCATGACTGTCCTCGTCCTCGTGTTTGCGGAAGTCCTTCCAAAGACAATTGCGCTTCGACGGACAATCCCGGTCGCGCTTTTTGTCGCCCCGCTCCTCCAGCCGGCTATTGTCCTGCTTTCGCCCATCGTCATGAGCATCAATTATATTGTCGATACGACCCTGAGCCTGATGGGTATAAAAGGGTATGATGGCGATACGGATACTCTAACCGATGCGGCGCAAGATGAACTCCGTGGTGCAATCGAGCTTCATTCGGAAGATGCCGGGATTATTATGCATGAGCGCTACATGCTCGACACCATACTCGATATGGACGAAGTCGATCTCGGTGAAATAATGGTTCACCGCAAGAATGTGGAAATGGTGGACGGCGCCAAACCGGTTCGGGAAATCATTGATCAGGTATTGGGCAGTCCCTATACCCGGCTCCCGCTTTGGAAAGATAACCCGGAGAATATTATCGGCGTGGTCCATGCAAAGGACTTGCTGCGTGCCCTGATCCCGCTGGATGGTGATTATGAGAAACTTGATTTCGAGGCAATCGCCGTTGAGCCCTGGTTCGTGCCGGAAACCACAACGCTCCGAAGCCAGCTCAACGCGTTCCTGGACCGCAAAAGCCATTTCGCTCTCGTGGTCGATGAATATGGCGCTTTGATGGGTCTGGTTACGCTGGAGGATATCCTGGAAGAAATCGTCGGGGAAATCGCCGATGAGCATGACCTCGCCGTCAGTGATATCCGGATGCTGAAAGACGGGCGCGTCGTCACCAAGGGGGATGTCACAATCCGGGACTTGAATCGGCAACTGAACTGGTCCCTTCCCGATGAGGAGGCCGCCACGATTGCCGGGCTCGTGATCCACGAAGCCCAGATCATTCCTGATATCGGGCAGGCATTTCTTTTTCATGGCTATAAATTTGAAGTCATGCGCAAGGAACATAACCAGATAACGGAACTTCGGATTACGCCCCTTGAACTGTAAATGTCTGGCGGAACAGTTCACAGAGAAAGCCGCCCCAGATGTATGAAATCCTCCTCAACATAATTGCCCCGGTAGTGGTTACGGCCGGAATTGGATTTTTCTGGGCAAAGACAGGTCGCGCATTTCATACGGAAACGATAACTACCCTGGTGACGAATGTCGGCTCTCCCATGCTCATTTTTACAACACTTGTAAAGCTCGACATGGAACTTGGAGCGTTTCTCGAGTTCGCACTGTATGCGTTCCTCAGTGCCGTCTCTTTTTGTCTGATCGGGCTTATTATTTTACGCATAAGTCGCCTTGATGTTCGGAATTATCTGCCCGGCCTGATGTTCCCGAACACCGGCAACATGGGTCTGCCTCTTTGCCTGTTTGCCTTCGGTGAGGCAGGCCTAGCGCTTGCCATTGCTGTCTTTACAGTATTCTCGACCCTGCAGTTTACCTTTGGGGTCTGGCTCTCATCCGGAGAGAGTTCAGCGGCTCAGCTACTGCGGACGCCGCTCTTGTATGCGGTGATCATCGGGCTTATGGTCAAGGCGCTTTCTCTGGCCATTCCGCTTTGGATAATAAATACGACTGACCTCATTGGCAGCCTGACAATCCCGTTAATGCTTTTCGCCCTTGGGGTTAGTCTTGCAAGCCTCTCGATTAGCCATATCCGGCTCGCCACGGGCCTCTCACTACTTCGCCTTGGCATGGGATTCGCTGTTGGCTATGGGCTCGCCACACTCTTCGGTCTGACAGGGGTTGAGCGCGGCGTACTTATTCTAGAATGCAGCATGCCTGTCGCAGTTTTCAACTATCTGTTCTCGCTGCGATACGAACGCGCCCATACCCATGTTGCGGGGATGGTCGTCATTTCGACGCTTGTGTCCTTTATTACCCTCCCAGCACTTTTATTATTCCTATTGTAGGAATGTCAGGAGTCCAGCCTGCGTTCTCCGTTTCGTTTCAGATAATGCTCCAGTATGGCGGATCGAATACGCGACGTTCTCGAATGTTCTCGACGATTTTTATCCTGGTCTACTTTACAGCAAAATTCATTGATCGACATGTTCTCACTCGCACAGATATCGCGAAGCGCCGTCCACTCGATTTCTTCGAGCCGGATACTGGTGCGGTGAGGTTGTCCGGAAACGGGATCAATGACGGAGATGTTTCGGTTAACGAGGGTCTGATTTAACTGGGTCACATTCAAGCTCCTGTTGCTGCTCTTATAAGTTGTCGTTTTTTAATCTAAACTCTCAAAAAGAGCATATAGGGGCGTGGCGATTTGGTTCAACAGGTCCGGGTAAAGTTTTTTAATTTGGCAAGTGTGGGTTATGATCGTACAGTCAATGCAAGTGCGTGAATATCCGTCTTGAGTTCCTCGCTCAGGACATCATAGATGGCGCGTTGTTGCGCGACCCGTGACATACCCTGAAAGCTGCCAGCGACGATTTCAACACGAAAATGGCTCTCACCTTCTGGACGGGCGCCCGCATGACCAGCATGCAAATGCGATTCGTCCCGCACTATCAATTCGGAAGGTGAGAAAGCTTCTGTGAGCTTGCGCTCAATGGTTTTTGCAACCGACATTCCCTGTCATGTCCTTTTACATTTAGTTTTGAATTTCCGCAGCGTGAATTTACCTTATAGGGCAAGGTCACGTCACGAGATTATACTTCATCAACGTTCAAGGTAATAAGCTTTTCGCTCTGTTGCCCAATAAACGCCTTGCCCAAATCAAAAAACAGCGGATTTTTGCTCGCGGCCTTGCTATGCCCCCGCTCAGAGACCATAATAATCCAATGGCGAAGAATAGGGAAATACCGTTGGACAACGGAACGGCAGATCCAGTGCCAAGGCAGTGTGCTCATGGTGACTGCTTTGAATCTGGCGAATTCCGGGCGCCAAAAGCTCGTCTGCTTGATCGTGGCGGACCGGACGACTACCATTGGTTTTGTCTGGCCCATATTCGGGAGTTCAACAAATCCTGGAACTTCTTTGATGGTATGTCTGCGGAAGAGGTTCTCCGCTACAAGGATGAGGATATCACCGGGCATCGCCCAACCTGGAAATTGGGAACCCGCACCGCAAGTCGTCAGCGGGAGTATCGGTTTGAAGATCCGTTTGATTTTCGCGATGACATCGGCGCTGAAGAGGATAGCGCCACCGGGAACAATAAGACCAATACCATGCCGCCGATGGATAAAAAGGAACGGGAGGCGCTTGCTGTTCTGAACCTGAAGCCCGGTTGCGGGCTGGATGAAATCAAGCGCCGACACAAGGAACTTGCGAAAAAATACCATCCTGATATCCGCGGTGGCGATAAAAAGGCCGAAGAAATACTGAAAAACATTAATCAGGCCTATACACATTTGCGATCTTGCGGTAACTCGTAAGTTTGCCCGTAGAAGAACATCCACGAATTGTGACACGGAACTATTTTTTATGACGTCCTTAGAACTTGCCGGAGAAACACCGGAATTGAAAATTGATTTGCCCGATACCAAGGTTTCTGTTCGGGAAGTGTTTAAAATCGATAGCGACATGGAGGCTCCAGCTTTCAGTGTAGCAACCGACAGGGTGCCCGATCTGGACCCTGCGTACGTCTTCGATCACGACACAACCTTAGCCATTCTGGCGGGCTTCGCCTTTAATCGCCGGGTTATGGTACAAGGGTATCACGGCACTGGTAAGTCAACGCATATCGAACAAGTTGCTGCGCGACTTAATTGGCCTTGTGTCCGGATCAACCTCGATAGCCATATTTCCCGTATCGATCTGGTCGGCAAGGACGCCATCGTCTTGCGTGACGGCAAACAGGTGACCGAGTTCCGTGAGGGTATTTTGCCTTGGGCGCTTCAATCGCCAACAGCCATTGTATTCGATGAATATGACGCAGGGCGTCCAGACGTCATGTTTGTGATCCAGCGTGTCCTGGAGGTAGAGGGCAAATTGACTTTGCTCGACCAGAACCGGGTGATCCGCCCCCATCCGGCATTTCGCATGTTTTCAACAACAAACACCGTTGGGCTTGGCGATACCACCGGCCTTTATCACGGAACACAGCAGCTTAACCAGGGTCAGATGGACCGCTGGAACATTGTAACGACGCTTAACTACCTGCCAGAAGATATTGAGAATGAAATCGTTCTTGCAAAAATTCCCGGATATGATGATGAGGAAGGCCGCAAGACGGTCCGCGCCATGGTCGCCTGCGCCGAACTTAGCCGCGCCGGATTTATTGCCGGAGATATCTCGACTGTCATGAGCCCGCGGACCGTCATTACCTGGGCTGAGAACGCCAGAATTTTCGGCGATATCGGGTTTGCCTTCCGCGTGACTTTTTTGAACAAATGCGACGAGATGGAACGGCCGTTGGTTGCGGAATATTATCAGCGCAGCTTCGGCGAGGAACTGCCCGAATCCGCCGCTAATATTGTCGCTTAACGGATCCCGTGGCCTTTATCAAAAATAAAGAGCCGGCTGCCGAGCCTTTCAAGCGCGCGGTGAGCGCCACCATGCGGGCGATGTCCCGCGAGAAAGAGCTGGAAGTTATCTATGGTAATGACGCGCCGGGAATGAGCGGCGATCGCGCACGCCTGCCCAACCCGTCGAAAGACCTTCCCATTGAAGATGTTCGCCTGGTCCGGGGTCTCGCCGACAGTCTCGCGCTACGCAAGCGTTACCACGACGACGGGATGCATGCCCGCTATGCTCCCGAAGGCGGCGACGCGAAGGCTGTCTTCGACGCAATTGAACAGGCCCGTGTCGAAGCAATTGGCGCCGGTCGCATGAAAGGCGTCGCAGAAAATTTATTCAACCGATTGGATATGCACTGCAAGGAAAGCGGGTTCGAGCGTATATATGACAAAGCCGATGCCCCCATCGCGGAAGTACTCGGACTGCTCGCCCGCGAAAAGCTCGCCAATATTCCGGTCCCGGAAAGTGCCCGCAATATGGTCGACCTGTGGCGCGCGGAGATTGAGGCAAAAAGCGGGGATGACTTTGCCGAGATGATGGATGCGCTTTCCAGCCAGAAGGAATTCGCAAACGCCGCCCGGAAACTCCTCAAAGACCTCGACCTAATCGACGATGCCGAAGGCGAATTCTCGGACGAAGACGAAAACGGAGACGGTGAAGAGGGCGAACAGGAACCGGATGCCGAGAGCAGTGGCTCCGAAAGCGACGATGAGCCGCAGGAAGCGAGTGCAGCGGAGGACGCCGACGCTCAGGAAGGTGCAGGGGAAGACGGCTCGGATACCGAAGCAGGTGAAAGCGCGGATATGGATGCCACCAGCACAGGTGATGAAGCGGGTCGTGACCGTCGACCCGTATATCCGGAAGATTTCCGAAACTCGCCTGAAGCGGAAGCCTACAAAGCCTATACCACCGAATTTGATGAAGTGATTCAGGCCTCTGATCTTTGTGAACCGGCAGAGCTGGCTCGCTTACGTCAGCAGCTTGATCAGCAGCTCACCAATATGCATAGCCTGATCAGCAAGCTTGCCAACCGACTGCAGCGGAAATTGCTGGCGCAGCAGAACCGCTCTTGGGAATTTGATCTAGAAGAAGGTATTCTTGATGCTGCACGTCTCTCTCGGGTTGTTGTTGACCCGCAGCTGCCACTCTCTTTCAAGGTCGAGCAGGACACGAATTTCCGCGATACGGTCGTCACCTTACTGATCGACAATTCCGGCTCTATGCGCGGGCGGCCAATTTCGGTCGCGGCCATGTGCGCCGACGTCCTCGCCCGTACGTTGGAGCGGTGCTCTGTAAAGGTCGAAATCCTCGGATTCACAACGCGGGCCTGGAAAGGTGGGCAGTCGCGGGAGAAATGGCTGGAACAGGGGAAAGAACCAAACCCCGGCAGACTCAATGACCTCCGCCATATTGTCTATAAATCTGCCGACTATCCCTATCGCCGGGCCCGTCAATCACTGGGCCTGATGCTCAGAGAAGGATTGTTGAAAGAAAATATCGACGGAGAAGGATTGCTTTGGGCCCATAACCGATTGCTGGGCCGCCCGGAACAGCGACGCATCCTGATGGTCATTTCTGATGGCGCACCGGTGGATGACAGTACCCTGTCCGTCAACCCCGGCAACTACCTTGACCGGCATTTACGTGATGTCATCCGCTGGGTTGAAACAAGATCGCCGGTTGAGCTGATCGCCATCGGCATCGGACATGACGTAACGCGCTATTACCAGCAGGCTGTCACCATCATCGATGCCGAGCAGTTGGGCGGCGTGATGATGGAACAGCTAGCGGATTTGTTTGACGAGAAGAAGCCAGCGCGCCGCAGCAAGGCAGAGCGCTGGTAATCTTGCCTAACTTTTCAGATTTGTTTTGAAGAACTCGAGGCTGCGTGACCAGGCAAGTTGCGCGTCCTCCTGATCATATCGCGCACCTGATGGGTTCGCGAATGCATGGTCTGCGTCATACCAGAAGATTTCTGGTGCGGGCTGCCCGGCGGCCTTCATCTGCTCTACAAAACCATCGACCATTTCCTTATTGATCCATTTGTCCTTCTCGGCAAAATGTCCCATGACCGGACCTTTCAACTCCTTGAGCTGGGCCGCATCACGGGCGACGCTGCCATAATAGACAATCGTCGCCTCTGTTGGTGCGGCGATGGAGGCATTCAACGCCCAGCCGCCCCCGAAACACCAACCCACGGTGCCAAGATTATCAGTGGTTTTCTCGTTCTCGCGTGTCCAGGAAATCCATTTCTCAAGTGTTTCCGTGGCGGTTTCGGGTTTGACCGCTTTCATATGCTGTCCGGCCTCATCCGCGTTAGAGGCGACCTTTCCTTCATAAAGGTCTACAGCAACAGCGACATACCCTTCCCGGGCAAGTTCGGCGGCTACGGCCTTAATCTGATCATTCAGGCCCCACCATTCATGAATGAGAAGGACGGCTGGCGCAGGCGTCACTTCGGGATAGATGACAGCGGCCGTGACGGACTGCCCGCCATCCAGTTTCAAGTTTACATCTTCCGTCATTTCGGCGGCAGCCCGCGCAAGTAACGGATCGGCCAGAATGGCGGCAAGCGGCAACGTCGCCACCCCCTTCATAATATCACGACGTGCATACATATTATTTTCCCCTGTTGAATTTGATAGGTCGCTGATCCCTGATTAAGATAGGACACTGTATATGCGAGGCAACTTCAATAAAAAACGGATGAGAATTTCTTCTCATCCGTTTCGAAAATTTCTTACTCTGTCGCTCAGATTAGGCGGAAGCAGCTGCCTTCTGAATATCCCGCTTTACACGGCGAGCCTGCAGCGAGAGAGATGTATCCCGTGATTTCAACAGGAACTTGTCCAGACCGCCATTATGCTCAACAGAGCGCAGCGCCGCAGCCGACACTTTCATATTAAAGGAACGACCGAGAGATTCGGACATCAAACGAACTTCCTGCACATTCGGCAAAAACCGGCGGCGGGTTCTGTTCTTGGCGTGGCTGACATTGTTTCCTGCCTGAACGCCTTTTCCTGTCAATTCGCAACGACGTGCCATCGTGAACCTCTTTAACCAAAAAATAGAGAGCCGGCGCGTAAACGCCGGACGTGAGGACGCTATTTAAGGAATGGCGTCGCGTTCGTCAAGCTTATTAGGCAGTAAGCGCGCTATTTTCCCAAAAAGATCGCGAGGAGCTGTTCCGCAGCACTCGCAGGGGCAATTCGCGCCGCTTTGACGTCCGCCTCGATACGCGGGAGTACCTCCGCAACTTTCTCATGGGATTTAAATCGGGTCATCAGGGAATCGCCAAGTTCCGACCACATCCAGGAGACCGCCTGCTCGCGTCGCTGTTCAGTGAGTTCGTCGTCAATCTCACGGGCTGTCCGATATCGGCCGATTGCCTCCCAAAGATTATCAATGCCGGTTTTGTCGATTGCGGAGATTTGCAAAACCTCCGCTTGCCAATGCTTGCTCTTGGGTCGCATCAGACCGATTGCGCCTTTATACTCAGCAGCAGCGCGAGTTGCCGCAGCTTTTAGATCGCCGTCAGCCTTATTGATGACGATCAGGTCCGCAAGCTCCATTACCCCGCGTTTTATCCCTTGCAGTTCATCTCCGCCTGCGGGCGCAAGCAGAAGCAGGAACACATCCACCATCTCTGCGACAGTCGTCTCCGATTGTCCGACCCCGACAGTTTCCACAAGAATGACATCGAAACCCGCCGCCTCTGCGAGCAGCATTCCTTCTCGTGTACGCCGCGCGACACCGCCCAGCGACCCTCCCGACGGTGACGGCCGGATAAAGGCGTTGGGATCACGCACCAATTCTTCCATGCGTGTCTTGTCACCAAGGATTGAGCCCCCGCTTCGTTGCGAGGAGGGATCGACGGTAAGAACGGCAACCTTGTGCCCGGCCCCCGTCAACAATTTACCAAAGGCTTCGATAAAAGTGGATTTGCCGACCCCTGGCGTCCCGGATATCCCGATTCTCACGGAATTTCCGGTTCTTGGTAGCACAAGGTTCAAGAGTTCCTGCGCGGTTTCCCGATGGTCCGGGCGAAGCGATTCCACAAGGGTGATCGCTCGCGCTAAGGCTCGCCGATCTCCCTGGTCCAGCATTTCGGCCAAGCCATTAGCATCCGTCGGAATTTTTTGTGCCGTTTCTTTCATAACCTTGGGTATGGAAAAATACCGCGGCTTCGTCAAGTCAATTGAAAGGGCTATCACAAATATCAGCTTGACCTTATTCTATATTCCAGAGATGGAAATAATATGATCAGCAGCATTCAGACAATCGAAATGCACACCGGCGGAGAGCCACTTCGAATTATCACGGGCGGCGTTCCCGTGCCGGAGGGTCGGACCCTGCTTGAAAAGCGCGCATTTTTACGTGACCAGGCCGATCAATACCGCCGCTTCCTTATGTTTGAACCACGCGGTCACAAAGACATGTACGGCGCTTTACTAGTGCCGCCAGATCATCCGGACGCCGACCTTGCCGTCATCTTCATACACAATGAAGGCTACAGCACCATGTGCGGACACGCGATTATGGCACTGGGCCGCTATGCCCTTGATTTCGGACTTGTCGTCAAGGGGCCGGAGGAAACAACTGTCAAAATACAATGCCCCTGCGGCCTCGTGACTGCCAATGTGGACACACACGAAGGAATTACAGGACGGGTAAGCTTTGAGAGTGTGCCTGCGTTCGCCTATAAGCTGGGGCAATTTGTTGAAACGAGAGAATATGGCCCGGTCGAAGTGGATATCGGATATGGCGGAGCATTCTACGGCATCCTGAACGCGGCGAGCCTCGGCCTCGACGTTCTGAACTCAAAAACGCGCGACCTCGCCGCCGCCGCGACAATTGTCTCAACGGCGATTAAGGAGCAAATCAAAATCACCCACCCGGAAGAGCCGGATCTTGGTTATCTTTATGGCACGATCTTAACAGACGGTGAACTCGGCAATGAGGGAAAACCCAGCGCCAATATCTGTGTTTTCGCCGATGAACAGGTCGATCGAAGCCCAACGGGGTCCGGCGTGACAGCACGGATGGCAATTGCCTCAGCTCGTAAAGCTATTGGGACGGGGGAAATTTGCCAGTTTGAAAGTGTAACCGGTGCCGTTTTTACCGGGCAGCTAAAGAGTACTTCCAAGCTTGGGCCTTTCAATGCGGTGACGGTTGAAGTCGCAGGGCATTCCTATTATACCGGCTCGGCAGAATTTACATTTGAAGACGGGGACCCGCTTGGCGGCGGGTTCCTGCTAGATTGAACACGGGAATGGAGCGACTTCATGGATAATATCGATCTTGCATCGGAGGCTGTCAAAGCGATGGCAAATTCCTATTCCCCCTATTCCCAATTCAAGGTGGGGGCGGCAATTCTGACTGAGGCGGGGAATATCTATTCCGGCTGCAATGTCGAGAATATCTCTTTTGGCCTCACCATCTGTGCGGAACGCAATGCCATTGTTCAGGCTGTGGCGGCGGAAGGTCCGGGAATGAAACTGAAAGAAGTTGTTGTCACCAATCATAACGAGGAGGGAGTTTCCGGGGCCTGCTCTCCCTGCGGCGCCTGCCGACAGTTTATGATAGAGTTCTCGGATCAAGACACCAAAGTGACTTATCCCGGTGAAAACGGGAATGTGGAGACAACGGCGGAAAAACTGCTGCCAAACAGCTTCCGTTTCTGACGTCCGCTATTTACCGCGCTTCTTCAAAGCCGGAAATGAAACTCGTAATGTTCGCCCCGAGGAACTCACGATTGTACCCGCCTTCCTGCACCAGCACCGTCGGCATTCTGAGACGAGCAATCCGGTCAGCGATCTGACCAAATCCTTTGGTGGTTATAGAAAGACCGATCAACGGATCACCCTCAAACGCATCAAGCCCAAGCGCAACAAAAAGAACGTCCGGCGCATAGGCGCGCAGGGCCGCCAATCCCTCCTCCAGTCTCGTCAGGAATGTCGCATCATTGCTTTGCTTTTCAAGTGGCAAGTTCAGGTTAAACCCCTCCCCCCGGGCATTACCGCGTTCATGAGCGTAGCCGGAAAAAAAGGGATAGAAATCGGTGGGATCACAATGGGTAGAGACGGTTAAGACATCATCCCGGTCATAGAAAATACCCTGCGTCCCGTTGCCGTGATGTACATCGATATCAAGGATCGCGACGCGGTTTACGGTCCGGCGGGCAAACTGCGCGGCAATGGCTATATTATTGAGGAAACAAAATCCACCCGCCTGATCCTTAAAAGCGTGATGACCCGGCGGACGGCAAAGCGCATACGCGGAACTATTCACGGTAAGGTCTCTGATTACAAAATCTGTCGCGGTTAGCGCCACATTATTCGAGGCAATGGCCGCCTCCCATGTCTGCTGACCGATTGGCGCGGATAAATCAGTCGTATAATGCCCGACTTCGCCAACAATACCACTTGGCATTGAGGACATATTGCGTCCCGGATGAATATTCGGAAGAACTTCTTCACTTCCCATCCCGGCGGCATGCCAGCGGGTGTGGATCGTCTCAAGAAACTGAAGGTACCCTGGCGTATGAATCGCTGCCCGCGGGCTTGGACCAAAATTATCCGGCGCGACGATTTCATGCCCAGCATCTTTGAGTCCGTTGACCAGCGCTTCCGCTCGGCCCGGCACTTCCTGCGGTTCATGAAAAGCCCCGGATTTGAAGTATGTCTTTGGGTCATGCTTGACATGATCCGGACTGTAAACGATTTTCATGGCTTATCTTTCTGCCCTGTATGCTGTTTTACAACATCATACCGTGACAGACCGGGCCAAGGTCAAGCCGCCTTTCGTTTCTTGCGGATAAGTTCCAGCACCTCTGCCGCTGCCTTCGGAATATTGGTGCCGGGACCATATATCGCTGAGACGCCCGCTTTATACAGGGCATCATAGTCCTGGGCCGGAATAACGCCGCCGCAGACGACTAGGATATCTTCTGCGCCCTGCCTCTTGAGTTCGTCGATAATTTGCGGAACGAGAGTATTGTGCCCGGCTGCCTGCGATGAAATGCCAATAACATGAACGTCGCTTTCGATTGCGTCCTGCGCTGCTTCGGCCGGTGTCTGGAACAACGGACCGACATCAACGTCGAAACCGATATCCGCAAAGGCCGTTGCAATAACCTTGGCGCCGCGATCATGACCATCTTGACCGAGTTTTACCACCAGCATACGCGGACGGCGGCCCTCTTCGCGGGCAAAGGCATCAATGTCATCACTGATTTTCATAAACCCTTCATCTCCCTCATAAGCCGCACCATACACACCGGAAATAGACCGTATCTCGGCACGATGGCGCGTGAAAACCTTTTCCATTGCATCGGAGATTTCCCCGACCGTGGCCCGCGCCCGCGCTGCATTGACGCAAAGCTCCAGCAAATTGGCATTGCCTTCCGCACCTTTGGTCAGCGCTTCCAGCGCAGCGTCACATGCGGCTGTATCGCGAGTACTTCGGATTTTCTCCAGCCTTGCGACCTGTTGGCGCAAAACTTCCGTGTTGTCCACATTGAGAATTTCGATATTGCTGTCGTCTTTCTCGGTCCGGTATTTGTTTACACCGACGATAACTTCTTCGCCGCGATCGATACGCGCCTGACGGCGGGCAGCAGATTCTTCAATCCGGAGCTTCGGCATTCCACTTTCGACGGCCTTGGTCATGCCGCCCAATTCCTCGACTTCCTCAATCAACTTCCAGGCTTCCGCAGCAATTGAGTTGGTCAGGCTTTCGACATAATAGCTGCCGCCAAGAGGATCAATGACATTCGGGACACCCGTTTCCTCGGCAAGGATGAGCTGCGTGTTCCGGGCGATGCGGGCGGAGAAATCAGTCGGCAGAGCAATCGCCTCGTCCAGCGCATTGGTATGAAGGCTTTGCGTCCCCCCCAGAACAGCCGCCATCGCTTCATAGGCTGTTCGGATAACATTGTTATAGGGATCCTGCTCGGTCAGGCTCACACCGGATGTCTGGCAATGGGTCCGCAGCATCAGGGAGCTTTTATTCTGCGGGTCGAACTCGCTGATCATTTTCGCCCAGATCATGCGCGCCGCACGCAACTTCGCAATTTCCATAAAGAAATTCATGCCGATGGCAAAAAAGAAGCTAAGCCGCGGGGCGAACTCGTCAATCTTGAGCCCGCTTGCCAATGCCGCGCGGGCATACTCCAGCCCATCCGCCAGCGTGAATGCCAGCTCCTGAACCTGCGTCGCACCCGCTTCCTGCATATGATAGCCGGAGATGGAAATCGAGTTAAAGCGCGGCATATTGGCGGAGGTATAACCAATGATATCACCGATGATCCGCATGCTGGGGGCTGGTGGGTAGATGTAGGTGTTGCGAACCATGAATTCCTTGAGGATGTCATTCTGGATCGTGCCGGCCAGCTTGTCCGGCGTCACCCCCTGCTCTTCCGCTGCAACAATGTAGTTCGCGAGGATCGGTAGGACGGCACCGTTCATGGTCATGGAAACGGACATTTCATCCAGCGGGATGCCGTCGAACAGAATTTTCATATCCTCAACACTGTCAATCGCCACGCCAGCCTTGCCGACATCACCAACAACGCGCGGATGATCCGAATCATAACCGCGATGCGTGGCGAGATCAAAGGCAACAGAGAGGCCTTTTTGCCCGGCAGCTAGATTTCGACGATAGAAAGCATTTGACTCTTCAGCGGTGGAAAAACCCGCATATTGACGAATTGTCCAGGGGCGGTTGGCATACATGCTGGCGCGCACACCCCGTTTGAACGGCGCCATACCCGGCATGTCTTCAGCCAGTTCCATGCCTTCCAGATCAGAGGCAGTATAGAGCGGTTTGACGGTAATACCTTCGGGGGTTTCCCAATTCAACTCTTCAAGCTTACGCCCCCGAAGTTCTTTCTCCGCCAGCTTTTCCCAGTCCTGCAATGTCTGTTTTGGAAAGTCGCTCATCTTTTTCTGTTCCCTCAAATCCCGCAGATAAAGCCGCCGCGCTGTAGACTGCGGCCCAAATTTACCGGGAGCTATATCACATATTCACGAAATCACCAAACGAGCGTTAGCTTTAGCGCCCGCTCGCCGCATAGTACTGCTTCAATCAGTAATACTCTTGCATTCAATAATGCGAATTTATGTGCGGATGGCGAGATATTTTTGTCATACTCCCTACATATAAAGGATATAACCGCCCATGGCCGCGTCGAGATTTTCCTGTCCTTGTGAAGTTGCCTGAGTATAGAATAAAGCAGAGGGATCAAATCCCTCCCCGATCAAATTAGGTTAGAGATGCACCCCAACTCCAGCAATTCCCCTCACAATCGTACCGGTCAGATCACGGCAATCCTCGGTCCCACAAATACAGGAAAGACCCATCTTGCTGTTGAGCGAATGATGGGATACTCGGATGGAATCATCGGCCTGCCGCTGAGGTTGCTTGCCCGCGAAATATATGAACGGATTGTCTCGGTCAAAGGGGCGGCGAATGTCGCTTTGGTCACGGGGGAAGAGAAAATAATTCCGCCGCAAGCCGCCTATTTCGTTTGTACGGTAGAGGCCATGCCGCTTGACCGGGGATTCGACTTCCTCGCCATCGACGAGATTCAGCTCGCCGAGGATCAGGAGCGCGGACATATTTTTACAGATCGCCTGCTTTATGCGCGGGGACGTCAGGAAACGTTGTTTCTTGGTGCGGAAACCATTCGCCCCTGGATAAGGCGCCTGATACCCGACGCGTCCTTCGTCTCTCGTCCGCGGTTTTCAAAGCTAACTTATCGGGGCCCGAAGAAAATTTCACGGCTGCGGCCCCGGACGGCCATCGTCGCCTTTTCTTCAAACGATGTATATGCCATCGCCGAAATGGTACGGCGTCAACGGGGCGGCGCCGCCGTTGTCATGGGAAGCCTGTCCCCCCGCACCCGCAATGCCCAGGTTGAGCTGTATCAATCCGGAGACGTTGATTATCTCGTCGCCACCGACGCGATCGGCATGGGTTTGAATATGGACATTGACCATGTCGCTTTCGCTGGAACGGTCAAATTCGATGGCGCGCTGTCCCGGCGTCTGCGTCCGCCAGAGTTTGCACAAATTGCCGGTCGGGCCGGACGACATATGAACAATGGCAGTTTCGGAACAACGGCAAATGTCGAACCACTTGAAGATGAGCTAATTGAGAAAATCGAAAACCACGAGTTTGAACCGGTCCGGCATATTCGCTGGCGCAATCTCGATCTGAATTATACGACCACACGGGACCTGCTGCGTTCTTTGGAAAAGCAATCCAACATCGAGGGCATGGTATCGCCACGTGACCCTGATGATTACAAGGCTTTCAAGATGTTGATCCGGGATGAGGAAGTACGTCATCATTCACAATCCTCGGCCAAGGTTCGTCAGTTATGGCAGGTCTGCCAAGTACCGGATTTTCGCAAAACTATGCATGATGTGCATGTCCGACTCCTGCGGCAGATCTTTCTGCATCTCCAGGAAAAAGGGGGGAAACTACCGACGGACTGGATTGCGAAGCACCTCAAAAGCCTGGAGAAAACGGACGGCGATATTGATACACTTGCAACACGTATTGCTCATACGCGCACTTGGACGTATATTTCCCATGTTTCCGATTGGGTGGATGATTATAAATACTGGCAGGAAACCGCGCGCAGCATAGAAGATAAACTGTCTGACGCTCTTCATGAGCGACTGACTCAACGATTTGTAGACCGACGCACTGCCATGCTGGTGCGAAAACTGAAAGACCGAAGTCAATTGGAAGCACAGATAAGCGAAGCAGGCGATGTCCATGTTGAAGGCCATTTCCTCGGCACCCTGAAGGGGTTGAAGTTTAACGCAGATACAAGCCTTAACAGCACAGAGGCAAGAACTCTCCGGAATATCGGCAACAAGGCAGTTGCGGCGGAAATCGCGGCACGTGCGGCACGTCTGGCGGCAGCGCCAGATACCGAAATTTCCCTGGATGAAGAAGGCAGGCTTATCTGGCAGGAAACGCCTGTCGCGACTTTGGTAAAAGGAGAAGCTATCCTGAGGCCCCGGGTTCAGCTCCTTGCCAGTGAACAGCTGAACGGCACGTCTCAGGATGCGGTAACCAAACGTCTGGGTGACTGGATGTCCGCGCAGATCGAGACACGGCTGAAACCCCTTGTTCAACTTGAAACCCTCCCTCTCACAGGCGCCGCCCGCGGCATTGCCTTTCAGGTCAGCGAGAATCTTGGGGCGATGCCCCGTTATAAGCTGAGCGATCAGATACGACTTTTAGACAAGAAGGATTATGGCCGTCTCAAGTTCGGCGGCATTCGCGTCGGGTATGAACATGCTTTTATGCCGATCCTGCTCAAGCCTGACCCAACGGCGCTTAGGTGTCAGCTCTGGGCCATATATCAGGAACGCTCCGAAATTCCGCCTGCACCGCCGGCGGGCCGGGTCTCTTTCGAGATAGATGGAAAGCTGCCCTGGACATATTATCTCGTGGCGGGATATGCGGTATATGACAAGCTGGCCGTAAGGCTCGATATGCTGGATCGACTAGCCGGAATGCTCAGACGCGCCTCCCGTGGGCTTTTGGAAACGGCCGAACCGGCAAAGCCCGCAGAGCAAACTAGCGCTACGCCGGAAACGGCTGCGTCCGAAGAAAAATCGGCAGGGAAGGCAAAGCCTGATGAAGCAGATACAGGTAACGTAGGCGCGGCCGAAACGGCTTTGGAGACGGAAAACGAGTCTTCGAGCCCGGCTGAAGCGCCTCAGGCTGAAAGCGAACAGGCCACTTCTACGCCCGACGTTCCGACGGAGGCACCCGCAGTGACGGCCCCGGAGGAGAGCGAAAAGGCTGTCGCCACGCCAAATGCATCTGTAAAAAAAGATTTGCCCCGTAACCTCCCGTTCAAACCAACCCATGAGATGTTGTCGCTCGTCGGAACGACACGTGAGCAATTTGCCTTGATACTGGACAGGCTGGGATATGTGGCGGAAGGCGACGGCGAAGACCTGACCTATCGCAAAAAGTCTTTCAAAAAGAAACCACGAAACCAAAAACCTGCGCCGCGCGACACATCGCCACGCCGGGCAAAGGGCGGGCAGAAGCCCAAAGGCGCCAAGCCGCAACCGAAACGCCCGCCGCCAAAGGAGAAGGCGATCGACCCCGATTCACCTTTTGCCATCCTGAAAACACTTGGCAAAAAGTAACGAATGAGCGACGAGACAAATGCGGCGAGTGCCGGTATTCGTGTCGATAAATGGTTATGGTATGCGCGCTTTTTCAAGAGCCGCTCTCTTGCCGCGAAACTTGTTCAGTCACGAAAGCTGCGTATTAACAGCCTTGTCACGACGAAAGCCAGCGCGACTGTGAAAGCCGAAGATGTCCTGACTTTTGCTCAAGGCCGCAATATCCGTGTGGTCCGGATTGTCAATATCGGCACGCGCCGCGGCCCGGCCTCTGAGGCGCAGGCACTGTATGAGGACCTTGCACCGTTGCAATCAAAGGAGAGCAAAACCGATCCAGCTAGCATGGCAGTTGCAAAAAGAGAGGCGGGGGCGGGGCGGCCAACAAAAGCCGATAGACGAGCGCTTGACAAATTACGCGCAAAGTCTGAGGAATGAGGCAACTCTTTTCTTAAAGGATTATCCTGTGGCCGCAGCAAAGCAAATTGATCAATATATCACCGCGTGGGAAACAGATGACACGGCATATTTTAAAGTCGGGCGTATCTTTCTGGAAGAAACACGAGACGCTAAGAAGCTTGAAGCTGCCGCGAAAAAGGCGGCGCGCGGAATAGAGGCCGAAGTCATGTATGCGTGGGATCTCGGTACTCCCAAATCAAATGCTTGGTGGCTCGGCTGGGGCGGCTATGACCTGGAGGAGGATATTCCCTTTTTCGCCACAATGGCCAAGGCGGAAGTGCAGGAAAAAATCAATTCATTCGATCCAAAAGACAATGAATTTGAATGCAAATCGGTCGACGAGTATAAAGAGATGCTGTTCAACGCCTATGACGAAGACTTGACTGCGGCGGAGCTTGTTCGCGGTTTTGAAGACTGGGTACGCTCTCTCGATCCTGCAGCGCAAAAGACCTTTTTCAAAGATTTGCAGAGCTGGCGCAACAATGGCGAAGAATAGTAGCGATCATCAGGAAAGAAAGCCCTATGGCATTTGTCATTGACCCGATTAAAACACCCTCCGTCGCCGTCGTTAAGACCGACCTTCGTTTTCCCGTACGACGCATATTTTGTGTTGGGCGAAACTATGCGGAACATACGCGCGAAATGGGCGGCGATCCGGACCGCGAACTTCCTTTCTTCTTCACGAAGCCCGCCGATGCCGTTGTCGATAGTGGTACCGAGATTTCCTACCCAAAGCTCACCAAAGACCTGCACCATGAGGTCGAACTGGTCATCGCTATCGGAAAGTCCGGCGAGAACATCCCGAAGGAGAAGGCACGAGAGCATATTTTCGGATACGCCGTCGGCATCGACCTGACCCGCCGCGACTTGCAAAACATTGCCAAAGAAAAGGGCCGCCCCTGGGACAGTGGGAAGGCGTTTGATCAATCCGCCCCATGCGCTGCAATAACGCCGATCAGCGACATCACAGATATTGAGCAGGAGAGTATCTCGCTCTCCGTGAATGGCGAAATCCGGCAATCGGGAACAATTTCTGATCTGATCTGGTCGATTGACGAAGTTATCTCAATCCTGTCAGGATCCTTCTCCCTGGCAGCCGGCGATCTAATATATACCGGAACGCCCGCCGGTGTCGGCCCGCTTGTTCTCGGAGATCACATCATCGGGGAAATCACCGGGCTGGCCCCTATAGATATCCGTTTAACCGACTAATACTTGGTTAGTTCATACGAAAACCGTTGACTAGCAGATATAGTACGATACATGAAATTTATATATTGACCGTTTTCTGTAGCGGAATAACCCAACAATAGCCAATATGCAGGTGGTAAGATGCAATATATTCAAAAGCTGGCAATTTGCGGCGTAACTTTTTTTGCCGTCTCATCTTGTACAGGAGATAAGGACTATCTACCTGCCAGCATCGCCGCCTATGGCCCGGAAGATTGCAAGCCGGTTGTCGAGCAGGCAATAGACAGGGCCAAGATTAACCGAAGCAATATTTCTAAAATCGAGTATCTGACCTATTATATTTCAGAGAGCGAGGCTGGCGAAGAATATAATTATCAGGGCTGGCTGAGCTTCAATAATTGCAAGGGCAATTATGTCGTCGATATGAACAAGCTTTGCCAGATTGAAACGACATATCCCCGCGGCAATTGCAGGATGGAAGATATCATTGCGCAGAAATAGGCAGCAACATTGACAGATCTAATGCACGCCAATTGACCGATTCGAGTTAACCATAACTCGCTGATAAATTTGTACTATTTCATTGAAATTTTCAAATTCCCAGGTATGCGCAGGCGTTCTCGGGGCATTTTTTTACACCTATTCGAAAATTATATAATTTTTTATGAAAAATAGCCTGAAATTAACCATAAATCTTTGTTTTTCGGTGGTTTCATGACCATTTAATCGTTAAAATCGTTGCAGCAGCAGAAAATTGGGTTTTATCGGTTTACCGATATTGAGGTTGCGTCAATCATTCGAAGACAGGACTGAAAAAGCGTATCAGATGAGTTTCGCTCGGCATAACCGTGGAAGACCCCTCTTCAGCCAGACCGACCTTGTCTCGGCGCGCGAACGGGCATTGCTTGCTGAAAACCAGCAATTGCGCAACAGGAACAAACGCCTGAAAGACGCCATGTTGACACTTGTAGAGCGCGTTGAAACACAGCTGCCCTATCTTCAAACCCACACCCCGTTGTTTGAAAAGCCTCAGTCTACGGGACGGGAGTGGCAACATAAGCGCGAAAAAGCGCGTTATCGAAACCACTCTCATCAGCAAAATTATTCACCTCCGCCAAAGATGGAAATATACGAAACATACCATGAGCCCATAGAATTCGGGGAGCCTGCACCGGCAATGCGCTTTGATGCCAAGGGCACAAGAAAAACTGAAAAAAAGGCAACAGAATTCAAGCGACAAAGTAAAAATGCCGCAGCAGATTACAGGATTTCACCGGAACTCGCACCTGAGGAGATTGATATCCTGAAATCGCCAACACGGGATCGTCCTCAATCGAAACCACGTGAAAGAAAAACGGTGGATGTTGTCGACCTGCGTCCGTCCGACCCGCCTGAGCAGGAAACGGCGGAATGGTATGAGGCGGGGGACGAAAGCTCCCTCGATATCCCAGATTTTGAATTTCCGGAAGAAGAGCCCGTTCTGGACATCGATTTCGACCGCAAAGAAACTTTGCGGGCAGCCATGCGACGCCGCGTTAACCGGCTTCGCTGGTAAAAACCTCGAAAATCGATATGATGCGACGATGGCGCTTGGTCTATCGCAATATCTGAATTACTGACATGTCCGAATTATCCGAATCCCCGGAAGAACTTCCTCTGCCGATCCTCTACAGCTTTCGGCGGTGCCCTTACGCCATTCGGGCCAGAATGGCAATCGCCAGTTCCGGTGTAGCTGTCGAACTGCGTAACATACTGCTCAAAGACAAGCCGCAAGACATGATCGCGGCAAGCCCGAAGGCGACTGTGCCCGTCTTAAAATGCGCGGACGGCATGGTGATTGACGAGAGCCTCGATATCATGCTTTGGGCATTGGCACAAAGTGACCCTGAAGGATGGCTCCCCGAAGGCACCTCCGTCGAGAAAGAAATTTTTATGCTGATCGCTGAGAATGACGGGCCCTTCAAGTCTAACCTGGACCGGTATAAGTATCACGTGCGCTTTCCCGAGAAATCCCGGGAAGAATATCGAAGAGATGGTGAGATGTTTCTTGAAACGCTGGAGCAGCGCCTCCGCAATCAACCATATCTGGTGACTGATCACCCCACTCTCGCGGATATAGCAATATTTCCCTTTATCCGGCAGTTTGCGAATTCCGACATTGGCTGGTTTGAAAAGGCGCCTTACCCAAACCTGCGACGCTGGCTTGACGAAATGCTCTCGTCCCCACGATTTCGCGATGTGATGCAGAAACGTGAAATCTGGAAAGCAGGAACGAACGGCGTTCCCTTTCCCGCGGCTGATGGAAGCTGAATTCTTTAGACAGTCGGGGGCAGATTTCAGCCCCTGCGACAACTACCGTTATCGTCTCTGGCGGCGATGGGGGGAAGGCCGGTCTGTTGCCTTTATCATGTTAAATCCGTCGACTGCTGACGCCACTCACAATGATCCGACCATTGAAAGGTGCCATCGCCGCGCCGTCGACATGGGTTTCTCCGCAATTGAAGTCGTTAACATCTTTGCCTACCGGGCAACGGATCCGAAGGAGTTGATGAAATATGCCCGCCCAATCGGGCCTGACAACGATGCCATGCTGATAGACGCCGCCAGGAATGCGGATCTGGTTATCTGTGCCTGGGGTGGTCACGGGAATCATATGGGCCGGCATGATGCCGTGCGACAGCTTCTCAGAAAACATGCTATAACGCCGCATATCCTGTCCCTGACCGCGAAGGGATTACCCGGCCATCCGCTTTATCTACCCTATACGCGGCAACCGGTCCCTTGGACAGATTTTTGAATTAGAGAATGTCATGGCTAAACTTTATTTCAACTACTCCACCATGAATGCCGGAAAATCGACGACATTACTGCAATCGAGCTTCAACTATCAGGAGCGCGGAATGCGTCCCTTTCTGTTTACGGCGGCGATTGATGACCGCTATGGCGTTGGTAAAATTTCGTCTCGCATTGGTCTTCAAGCGGAAGCACAACTATTTTCTTCTGATACCAACCTGTATGAAATAGTGGAGTCAGAAGCAAAGCAACACCCTATTGATTGTGTCATGATTGACGAGGCACAGTTTCTCTCAAAAGAGCAGGTATTTGAGCTCACCGAAATTACGGACAAGCTCAAGATCCCGGTTCTCGCCTATGGCCTGAGAACGGATTTTCAGGGAAACCTCTTTGAAGGAAGCCAGTATCTTCTTGCCTGGGCGGATGAACTCCGGGAACTCAAGACTATCTGCCATTGCGGGAAAAAGGCAACCATGGTTATCCGCGTGAACGAAGATGGAAAACCTGCTAGAGAAGGCGCACAAAAGGAAATCGGCGGCAACGACCGCTACGTTGCCCTCTGCCGTCTGCATTTCAAGGAAGCCGTCCATAAATAGAAAAACCGGAAGACCAGCAATGCCCTTCCGGTTTGATAAATCAGCGCTGTCGTCTTAAGGTATTTAGGACGCTAGGGCCGCATATTGCTTGAAATGATAGTCCGTATTGCCGAACAGCATCTCAATTGTTGTCAGGCGCTTGAAATAATGGCCGATTGAATATTCATCGGTCATGCCCATGCCGCCGTGAAGCTGGATGGATTGCTCCCCGATGAATTTTGCGGCCTGGCCGATTTGCGCCTTCGCCGCCGCGACAGCTTTGCGTCGCTCATCCTCATCATCGAGTTCCAGTTTCATCGCCAGCATGTCGGACATGGATTTGGACTGTTCCGCCTCCATATACATATCGACCATCCGGTGCTGTAGCACCTGAAACTTGCCAATCGGCGTACCGAATTGCTTACGCTCCTTGATGTATTCGTTCGTAATATTGTTCGCCGTCCGCATAGCGCCGACTGCTTCCGCGCATAGCGCCGCTATGGTGCGGTCCGTAACATTCTTGATAACAGGATAAGCGCCGCCTTCATCACCAAGCAGAGCGTCAGTGCCGACTTTTACATTATCCAGCTTGATATCTGCCGCGCGTTGTCCGTCAATTGTCCGGTAATCACGGCGCGTAAGGCCGCTGGCGTTGTTATCAACAATAAAGAGAGAGATGCCGGCCTCATCACGTGAACCGCCACTGGTGCGGGCGGAAACAATAATTTTATCTGCCGTCGTCACATGGTAGACAACGGATTTGTGGCCGTTCAGAACATAGCCATCACCGGATTTTCTGGCACTCGTTTCTACGTCATTAAGGTCAAAGCGTGATTGCGGCTCTGCATAGGCGAAGGCGAGCATCATATTGCCTTCAATCACCTCCGGAATGATTGCTTCTATCTGGCTTTTGCTGCCAGCTTCCGCAATAAGGCCGCCGCCCATGATTACTGTGCTCAGGAACGGCTCCAGCACCAGACCGCTACCCATATTTTCCATCATGATAGCCGTTTCAACCGCGGTTCCGCCAAAGCCGCCCACGTCTTCTGAAAAGGGCAGGCCCAGCCAACCGAGTTCCGCCATTTTCTTCCAGTGATCCTTGCTGAAACCAAGTTCCGTATCCGCAAGCTTGGCCCGGGATTCCGGTGAATAGTTATCCTTCACAAACCGCTCAACACTATCCTTGAGCATGTTCTGTTCGTCTGAAAGTTCAAAATCCATCTTATTGTTATCCTTATAATCCCAGAACCATTTTAGAGACGATATTACGTTGAATTTCATTACTGCCGCCATAAATAGTGGCAGCGCGAAGGTACAAATGCTCAGCCATCGGCCCGTGTGCATAATCGGGTCCGACAGGGGCTTCGTTGCGGCCTTCATAGGCCCGCTCTGCCTCATATGGCGCCCCGTACATCCCGAGAGATTCAACCAGCAGGCTCGTTAGCCGTTGCTGGATTTCAGTTCCCTTGATTTTCAGCAATGACGGTTCCGCCGTCAGCGCCTTGCCGTTAGCAATCATCGAGAGATACCTCAGCTCGGTATACTCGACGGCCATCAGGTCTACTTCAATTCGCGTCAGCTTGTTCATGAAGTCCTGATCTTCCGCAAGCGGTTTACCGCCGCTACGCTCCAGCCCGGCGATCTCGCGCAAACGCTCCACCTGACGTTTTGACCGGGCGACACGGGCGATCCCCGTACGCTCATTGCCAAGTAGGAACTTGGCATATGTCCAGCCCTTGTTCTCTTCTCCAATGCGATTTTCGACCGGAACCCGCACATCATCAAAAAAGACCTCGTTCAGACTGTGTTCCTTGTCCAGCCCAATGATCGGTTTCACCGTGATGCCCGGTGTTTTCATATCGATAAGGAGGAAGGAAATTCCTTCCTGTTGTTTTGCGCTGCTATCCGTACGGACAAGGCAGAAAATCATATCCGCGTGTTGCGCAAAAGACGTCCAGATTTTCTGGCCATTGACGACATAATGGTCACCGTCCCGTACCGCCCTCGTCTGGAGTGATGCAAGATCTGAACCCGACCCCGGCTCCGAATAGCCCTGACACCACCAATCATCGGAATTGAGGATGCGCGGCAGGTATTTATCCTTCTGTTCCTGATTGCCGAAGGTATATATCACCGGGCCAACCATGCTGACGCCAAACGGGAGCGCAATCGGCGCCGCCGCATGTCCGAATTCGTGAGAAGCAATATACTTCTGGGTAATGGTCCAGCCGGTACCGCCATATTCCTTTGGCCAGTTCGGCGCCATCCAACCTTTCTCATTGAGAATCTTCTGCCACCTGATCTGCCCTTCCTTTGTAGGATGCAGCCCCCGGTCACAGCGATCTTTCACATCCGCCGGCAGTGAAGACGCAAGAAACTCCCGCACCTCATCTCGAAACGCGAGATCTTCTTTACTAAATGATAAATCCATCCCTGTTCTCCATTATTCTTATGGGTTTCTTAACTGCCCATTTCCTGCCTATGCTAGGGCGGGTTTTTCCCTATTGCAAGTTTGCCGTTCAATATGTCGTTTCGGTCAGGATCAGGCAAGCGTTACCTTGCGTCATTTTCAGGCAATTCCACATATTTCAGAAGGAAACAACCTCAGAGAAGGTGGAATCGGGCCAGTCCGTCACGCTTCACCTGCTGGACAAGGCCAACCTCCCATGTCAGATAGGCCTCCATCCGGCGCCGGACAGCATCCTTGTCGTTTGTATCGTATGGTTTGTACCAGACGTCATCTGTCTTGCTTAAAAGACGAGTATCACCGCTTTCCAATGCGAGTGACGCCGCGGCCCAGGCTTCAGTACCGCCTTCCAGTACGCGAACAATTGTATCTGGGCGAAGCTTCTCTACTTCGGGGGCGGCCAAATGCGCCAGATCTCCATCACGCGACGTCAGGATGATCAATCCGACAGCCGGGATAAAGATATGGTCTTCCTCCAGTCGTGACCGGATCGCCCAGAACGCTCCCGGGACATGCCCACCTCGATACTCAAGGGACGTGGCAAGATCAATTACAGCGACCGGCTCTCCGGAGGAAAGCACCGCATCCAATTCATAGGGTGAAAGGGTTTGGGCGCACGCGATATCGATCGCCGGAAAAACCTCCTGTTCAGTCATCTCCGAGGCTGGCAGGGTCAGCACATATACCTCGGGCCAGTTCATCTGGACAAGCCAGGACGCCGTCATAATCCCCCTGACTGCGTCATCATCCACAAGGACAAGTCGGCTGTTGCGAACAGCGACATATTCATCCGTCGCCTGCACCAGTTGCCCCCCCGGTGCGTGGTAGGCCCACGGCAAGTGACCCGCGCGATATTCGTCCTCGCCCCGAACATCAAGAACATACAGACTGCGGTCCTGCGTCTCATTTTTCAGGGCCTGGAATTCCGCAAGTCCGATTTGCTTTACGCCAAACCGCTCCGCAACCTCTTGCGCCGCTTTCTGGCTTTTTGCGAGCGCGTCTGGTCCCGGAGGGGGCGCAACGGTATCTTCTCGGTGAGCGAGGTCCAAATCGGCCAGATACCAGCCCATAGTACCGTCTTTCAGCGCCGAAACCGGATTTTTTATGCCCGCATTTATCAGGGATTGCGCTCCGATAATACTTCGCGTTCGACCAGCGCAATTGACGACAATCTGGGTTTCCTCGTCCGGGACAGTCTCATATACCCGGTGCACCAATTCGGCGCCCGGCATATCAATGCCGCCCGGTATAGACATACGGTGGAACTCAGGAAAGGGGCGGCTATCCAGAATGACAATGTCTTCACCCGATGCACACCGCGCCGCAAGCGCGCCTGCGGTTACATGAGGCGTTCCGCACGCTTCTTCTACGAATTCACCGAAGGCCTTGCTCGGAACATTCACGCCTGTAAACAACTCCAAGCCTCCATCATGCCAGCCGACCACCCCGCCCTCAACCAAAGATATCCTGTTGTATCCAAGCTCCGCAAGTTTTGCGGCTGCCCGTTCCGCCAGCGGAAGCTCCGGACCCTGATCAAGAACATAAATCTGCACGGAACGGCGCGGCAACAATCGCGGCGCTTTCAGTTCCAGATGGCTTAACGGCAGTGGAACGGCAAAAAAAGGATGCCCTTCTGAATGAACCCCCTGCTCCCGAACGTCAATCAAGGCGTATTCGCCTTCCTCTTCCTTCATGATCCGGTGCAGCGCTGCCGGGGAGATTTTATCGAAACTCAATGCCGTGCCTCGCGGATATCCGTATGCGCCGGAAAGATGTTCCATTCGCGCTTGCGCTCATTCCAGAATTTTCTCTCATGGAGTTGTTCGAGACCCCGACCGTACATATGGAAATTCATGACCGGTTTTCCTGCGTTTATATGGATCGTATGGAATTCCCCAGTCATGATGGCGACTCCCTTTCCCGGTTCCACCATCTTGCTGTCTATCTGTTCCACACCGTCCGGCACTTTTTTATAAAAGCGGTTTTCCTCCTGCCCATCGATTCCGACGATGACGGCCCAGGTGGTATGGTCATGAGGCGGCGCGTTCACATCGCCGCTAGCAACATTCAGATATAAAGCAAAGCCATGGTCCTCATCTTCGGATAGGCGATAGAGACAGCTCCGTCGCTTTGAATCGGCTTCCGGCGGCGGGAAATCCTCAAGTGAAAATAAATCCCGGCGCCGAGCAAGTCCGATCAGATCATCCTTGATGTCGCTCAATATCTCGGGGGTCATTTCCTGATTGGTCGCCCGGTTTCGAATTCTGTCGACGGTCTTTGAAATTGCCTTTCTGCGATCTTCCCCGGCCATCATTCCGCTCCCTTTTTTTATTTGCCTTTATATTTAGCATCCTGCACCTTGCAAGGAAAGGATAACAGCTCAAAAATCCGGCGGAGGCCAAAAGATATGTTCAAGAAAATTTTCCTTGGTTTGATCATTATCCTTGTCATCCTGTTGGGTGTCCTTGCCTTTAAAACCTTTACCAACACGCCAGATATGGTCGCCGTCGACCCGGTTGAAATGTCTTCCTTTGATGTCGATGCCGCGGCGGCGCGCCTTGGGGAAGCCGTCCGGATCAAAACAATTTCCTTAGATCGGGACAGCCCGGTTGCCGTCGCTGAATTCGACAGGCTGCACATACTGATCAACGCCTCTTTCCCGCTCGTTCATCAATCATTAAAGCGCGAGGTCGTGAATGGTCACAGCCTTCTCTATACATGGGAGGGAAGCGACCCGTCGCTGGCTCCGGCCCTTCTGATGGGGCATATGGACGTGGTCCCCATAGAACCCGGCACGGAATCTGATTGGCAGGAAGAGCCCTTCTCTGGCGCAATTAAGGACGGAGCAGTCTGGGGTCGCGGCACTCTCGATGATAAATTATCCGTCTTTGCCATACTGGAAGCGGCCGAACAGCAGCTTGCCGCTGGTTTCAAACCGAAGCGCACCCTTTATTTCGCCTTTGGTCATGATGAAGAGGTGGGCGGCGAGAATGGCGCTGCGGAAATAGCCGCGCTTCTGAAAAGCCGGGGCGCCAGACTGGCCTTCACCCTCGATGAAGGCATGGTCATCGTGCAAGGGTTAATGCCGGGCATTGACGCACCGATTGCCTTCATCGCCCTTGCGGAGAAAGGGTATCTGACACTCCAGCTCACAGCAACGACGGAAGGCGGCCATTCTTCTATTCCACCGCGAACGACCGCCATTGGAAAGCTCGCCCGTGCCATTGCCCGGATCGAGGAAAACCGTCTTCCTGCAAGCTTGGGAAGCCCGGCCTCGGATATGTTCGATACTTTGGCGCCGCATATGTCGCTGCCACTTAAGGCCATCATATCGAACCGCTGGCTGCTCGACCCGGTCCTGGTCAACGAACTTGGCAAGGGCGGGGCTACAAATGCCATGGTACGGACCACGACGGCGGTGACCATTGCTGAAGGCGGAACGAAAGATAATGTGCTTCCTTCCAAGGCGACGGCAACGATAAATTTTCGGCTTTTACCGGGCACGAGCATTCAGGACGTCATCGACCACGTCAGGCATGTCGTTGACGATCCGGATATCGAAATAACGACGAAGCAGGGGAATGAAGCCTCCCGCATTTCCAGCAAGGAAGCTGAGGGATATCAGTTGATTGAGCGTACAATCCGTGAAACCCTCCCCGATGTTCTGATATCCCCGGGGTTAATGCTGGCCGGGTCTGACAGCAAGCATTACGAGGACATTGCCGAGAATAACTATCGCTTTATCCCGATGCGCTTCGGACCCGAGGATTTAGCCCGCGTACATGGCACCAACGAGCGGATTATTATAGAAAATTACGCAGAAATAATTCAGTTCTATCGGCGCCTGATGGAGAATGCGGGCGGTTGAGAAAAGTTAGTGCCGCCGTGCCTGAACGATTATGGCATCAATGTTCTTTTCCCCCAATGCCTTTATTGCTTCCAGCCGGTGCTGTCCCTCGATAAGGACATATCGATCCTGTCCCAAGCGAACCTGAATTGGCGATTTTTGGCCATTTTCGAGGATGTCTTCCGCCAGCTCGTCCACACGCGCCGGGTTCAAAAGTTTCCGCGTCTTGCTTGGCACATAGATTTTATCGGTTTCTATAACGACGGTTTTCATCCAGCATCCCGGGTTCAAGTTGAGAATAGTTGGAATTGCCCTGTTTTCCCTCACAAAAACAATCCCGCAACGTCTACTAACCAGTTGTTAGACGATGGAGAACAGAATGACAGATAAAGGCGATAGAGATAAGTGGGAATTTTATCAGGACCACAATGAAAAACATCATAAATGGCGTTGGCGGAGAACCGCCTCTAATGGCCGGATTGTCGGAGCTTCGACACAAGGGTATGCAGAAAAAGAAGAATGCATTGAAAACGCCGAGCGGAATGGCTTCGACCGGTCAAAAGATTGAATGACCAAACTAGCCTATCACTGGATCGAGCCTTTTGAAGGACGAATATACTTCGTCCTTCTCACCAAATAATATATGCAGGGCGCAATCAACTGCCCGCCAAAATACCCGATCTCGAAATATTCCCTCTCGGCGTAACATACTTGCGCAATCTCAGATATTCGCCATACTTGCCGAAATTTACTGAGATGAGACTTCCTGAATGACTTCCTCCCCCATACCTAAGGGCTTTCGCCCTTACGAATCGCGCGGCCCTTATACGGAAAAAATCGGCCCCCTATATACGAAGTCTGAAGGCGGCAGCACGATCTTTGGATTCCTTGCCGATGAGAGCCATGCCAATAGTAACGGCATTGTTCATGGCGGTATGCTGTTAAGCTTTCTCGATGAGGCGATGGGTCAGAATGTATGGATTTCCGTTGATAAAAAACGCTGTGCGACAATCACGCTCAACAGCGATTTCGTCGCGTCCGCCAAGCCGGGAGACTGGATAGAGGCGCGTTCGAAAATTAGCAAAAAAGGTCTCGCCGTTATATTCGTTCGCGGTGAATTACATGTTGGTGATCAACGTATTCTGGCTGCCGACGGGATATGGAAAATCATTGGAAAATAACAGGTCATGACAACACAATTCACTTATGCGGATATTAAAGCAGCCCAGCAGAGAATTTCCTCATACATTCGCCGAACCCCGCAGATGGACCTGAAACTCGACAATGGGCTTCAGATATTCGCTAAACTTGAAAATCTGCAACTTTCCGGCTCCTTCAAGATACGCGGAGCGTTGAATACAGTTCTGAGCCTGGCTGATGAGGAATTAAAGCGCGGCCTTGTAACCGCTTCAGGTGGCAATCACGGTATGGGGGTTGCAACGGCAGGCGCAATTACGGACACTCCGACAACGATATATCTGCCTGAAAACACGCCGCAATCAAAAATTGATAAATTGCGGAAAATAGCGACCGAGGTGGTGGTCAAAGGGGCCGTCTGGGATGACGCGAATGCCTTAGCATTGGCCGCAGCGGAGGAAGGAAAGTGCTATATTCATCCCTTTGCCGATGTCCGTGTTCTAGCCGGCCAGGGAACGCTCGGTATGGAAATCCTCCAAGATGCGCCGGAACTGGACGTTCTTCTGGTCGCCATTGGCGGAGGCGGTCTAATTTCAGGCGTCGCAACAGCCGTGAAAACCCTGAAGCCGGACATAAAGGTTATCGGGGTCGAGGCGGTTGGCGCCCCGACGTTGAAAGAAAGCATTGACGCGGGTACGCTCGTCACACTTGAAAAAATTGAGACAAACGCAGGAACGCTCGCTCCGCGCCGGTCAGCGGAGATTAACTTTCGGATCATTTCAGAACTCGTCGATGATATTGTTCTGGTAACGGACCCTGAAATGAAAAGTGCCGCCGAGTGGCTTTGGGAAACCGCCGGGCTCGGGGTTGAGCTCTCCGCCGCCGCCGCGATTGCAGCCTTGCGATCCAATCGTTTCAAAGCCGCCTGCGATGCGAATGTGGGAGTGATTATTTGCGGCGCAGGTCCAGATGGATTTACCGCATCCTGAGAATGAAATCTCCACATACGGTTTCCATTGACCCCACTCCCCTTTGCAACGTAACCTGCATAAAACAGGGACGAATATAATGTTCAGGGGAAAACCATGTCAGACTTTCTGTGGGAGAAATCTTACCCCAAAGGGGTAAAATGGGAAATCGAGATCGAGGAGAAACCGGTATATGCCCTTCTTGATGAAGCGGTAAAAAAATGGCCGGACAATTACGCTATCGATTTCATGGACAAACGCATCACCTATGCGGAACTGGATGATATGGTCGACCGGGCCGCAAAGGGATTTCGCGAACTAGGCGTGAAGGAAGGCGTGCATGTTGGCCTTTACCTGCCGAACACCCCACATTACATGGTCTGCTTCTTTGGGATACTGAAAGCTGGCGGGACTGTCGTTAATTACTCGCCGCTTGATGCTGAGCGTGAGTTACGCCACAAGATCGGCGATAGCCATACAGATTTCATGGTTACTTTGGATCTGGAAGTCCTTTACCCGAAGATTGCAGGTATGTTGAAGGAAACCCGGCTGAAAAAGATTATTGTCGGCTGCCTGAAGGAAGTGCTTCCGTTCCCGAAAAACTTCCTCTATCCGATCGTAAAATCAAAGGAAATTTCTAAAGTTCCCGAAGATGACCAGCATATCACCTTCAAGCAGCTATTGGCCAATGATGGGAAAGGCGAGGCCGCGCCTGTTGCAAATCCCTCCGAGAAAGTTGCGGTTCTGCAATATACTGGCGGGACGACTGGATTGCCGAAAGGCGCAATGCTTACCCATAAAAACCTGATCGCCGCGTGCCAGCAGCTTAGGGCCATGCAGCAGGGCGATGAACCCGTCCTTGTTGATGGAACTGAGAAGGTGCTGGCCGTACTGCCGCTCTTCCATATATATGCGCTAACGGTGATCATGAATTTCGGCATTGCCGGTGGCTCGGAAATCATCCTGCATCCAAAGTTCGAGCTGGATGCGGTAATGAAGGATTTGAGCAAGAAAAAGCCCACTGTTTTTCCGGGCGTTCCAACCATGTATATGGCGATTGCCAATCATCCGGACATTGCAAAATTTGACCTTTCCTCCCTTAAGTTCTGCGCCTCCGGGGGCGCGCCCTTGCCCGTTGATGTTCAGGACAAGTTTCAACGCGTGACAGGGTGTCGTCTGCTTGAAGGTTGGGGTATGACGGAAACTTCCCCTTCCGGCACATCTACCCCCATGACGGATAAGCGGGTTGCCGGAGCCGCTGGTGTCCCCCTCCCCGGTATTGAAATCCGAATATTGGATGTGGACGACAAAAACAAGGTCATGCCGATGGGTGAGATCGGAGAGATTGCCATCAAAGGCCCCAATATCATGAAAGGTTATTGGAACAAGCCTGATGTAACGGCGGAAAGCTTTGTGGATGATTTCTTCCTGACAGGCGATACCGGTTATCTTGATGAAGACGGCTATATGCATATTGTCGACCGGACAAAAGACATGATTACATCCGGCGGCTTCAATGTGTACCCCCGCATTATCGAAGAAGCCATTTTCGAGCATCCATCGGTGGCCGAGGTTACAGTTATTGGTATTGCGGATGACTATCGGGGCGAAGCGGCAAAAGCCTTTATCAAACTGTCCCCGAGCGGCAAGGAATTCTCGCTCGAAGAACTTCGTGAATTCCTGAGTGACAAGCTAGGCAAACATGAACTGCCTGCCGCCGTCGAGTTCCGCCCTGAACTTCCAAAAACCCTTGTCGGCAAGCTTTCCAAGAAGGAGCTTGTGGAAGAAGAGCGGCTGAAGCATGAGGCCCGGAAAAAGGCGGAAGCGTAACGCGAACCCACAAGCCGGAGGAGTCTTTAGCGCGGTATGAGCAGTTTTCTAGCAATCGATTTTGAAACTGCCAACAACGCTGCCGATAGTGCCTGTGCGATCGGCCTGGTTCGGGTGGAGAACGGAAAAATTGCTCGCGAGAAAGCGCTTCTTATCCGCCCGCCGAGTCCAGAGTTTTATTTCACCCATATTCACGGCATGACATGGGAAGACGTGGCGGAGGCGCCAGATTTCGGATCGCTGTGGCCTGAAATTGAGCCCTGGCTTCAAGGCGTGGACTTTCTTGCGGCTCACAACTCAGGCTTTGATTCGAGGGTCCTGAAGAATTGCTGTCAGCGATATAGCCTTGAACTACCGCAAACTGTTTTCATCTGTACGGTTCAACTTGCACGTCGTATGTGGGATGTGCGCCCCACCAAACTTCCTAACGTCGCGCATTTCCTGGGGCTGGAGCTCGATCATCATAACGCGCTTTCCGACAGTCGCGCCTGCGCCAATATCGTAATTGCGGCCGAGCGCGATGGCTGGTCGTTCGAGGCCGGATTTGAGAATGTGGGCGAGCGATATATTGCGATTGACCAGCTTTAGCGGCGGCTTTAATTCAGCTCTCTTTATTGCGAATCATTCTTAAAAACTATTGACGGCCTTATTGTGAATAATTAATAATAGTAATCATTCGCAATAAACGGAGCGCAAAATGATCCGAATCAGGAATCTGACCCCGACCTCAATAGCATCCCTTGTGGTTCAATCCGCCGAAGAACAGCTTGCCTCGCGCGCGCAGTGTAAACGAACTCATGAAATCTATCGCGAACCACAAATTTTATTATTAACGGAATCGCAAAAAGAAAGGCGGCCCCAGTAAGCCTGGAGCCGCCCTATCTCATTTACCAAATGCCCTAAGCTGCGGCGCGCGTTGCCGCCTGTACTTTTTTCAGCAGACGACGGGCCGCATGGCGACCATGTGCTTTCATGTTCACTTTGCGTGCAGCGCGTTGCTGATTGGACCGGCTGTTCTTTGTCAGGCCGGTTCCGCTACCGCCACCACCTTTTTTACGGCTTTTGCCGCCTTGGTTGCGGCCATTCCGTGCTGATCTCGCTGTCATGTGACTAGCTCCACTCGCTTGTAACTAAAATTCGAAGCGCCCTACATAATGGGTCGGAGGCAAAAGGTACAGAAAAACTTTGCCTCAAAGCGCATTTTTTCAAAGACGATCAGGAAAAGACGCTCTGCAACTTCATGGCAATGCCCATGTTGCCGGCAATCTTCAATTTTCCCATCATGAAGGCCGTTGTCGGATCGAGCTCCCCTTTTGCAAGCGACTCAAAATTTTCCTTCGTGATCGTAATCGTACAATCCGCTTCCTTGTCTTCGTTGGAAATCACGTTCGGGACCGTCTCCGCATCCAGAAAAATAACGCCATCATCATTGAAATCAAATTTCAACGTTGCGTCCAGACCGCAATCCTCTCCAACGCGGTCTCGCATGCCCTCAGTAATTTCTTCCAGCGTCGCCATCTTTCTTTTCCTTTCGGGATTGAACTACAACCGTCTCTGTCTCTAGTATAATCCTCTTTCAGGTTACCAGATTTGAACTTGACGTTAACGTAAAGGTCAAGCCATGATCTGTCAAATACTGATCCGACATCCAACACGATAATTCGGGCTTTTTTGGAACCGTGATAAGAATAATAACAGCCTGAGAGCAAATCAGGTACGACCGATCCATTTTTTGGCGACGGAGTATCCTGAAGCTCTACGGAAGGGAATAAGAATGATTTACGGACCGGAACATCAGGAGCTGATGCGCTCCCTCGGTAAATTTATCGAGCAGGAAATAAACCCGCATGTAGATGAGTGGGAAGCTGAAGGTGCCTTTCCTGCACATGAGTTGTTCAAGAAAATGGGAAATCAGGGATTTCTCGGTGTCTGTAAACCGGAAGAATTCGGCGGGATGGGCCTTGATTATTCCTTTAGCCTGGCGGTATCGGAAACACTGGGCCAAATTCATTGCGGCGCGGTGCCCATGGCGATTGGCGTACAGACTGATATGGCAACTCCTGCCCTCGCCCGGTTCGGCTCGGACTATGTGCGGGAGAATTTTCTGAAGCCCGCAATCACCGGAGATTATGTTGCCTGTATCGGGGTTTCCGAGCCTGGCGCCGGTTCCGATGTTGCCGCCATTAAAAGTAATGCCCACAAGGACGGCGATGACTATATCATCAATGGCCAGAAAATGTGGATCACCAACGGAGCCCAGGCCGACTTCATGGTCATGCTGGTCAACACCGGTGACGGCGCCATGCATGAGAGCAAGTCCCTGATTGCCGTCCCCTTGGACAGCCCCGGCATCTCCCTTGCCCGTAAACTCGACAAACTCGGGATGCGCGCCTCTGACACTGCACAGCTTTTCTTCGAGGATGTTCGCGTCCCGCAACGAAATCTTATCGGTGAAGAAGGAAAAGGCTTCACCTATCAGATGCTGCAATTTCAGGAGGAACGGCTTTGGGCGGCCGGTGCCGGATTGAAGCCGCTGGAAAAGGCGATATCCGATGTTATCGACTACACACGCGAACGGCATGCATTCGGCAAGCCGTTGATTGACAACCAGTATATTCATTTCCGTCTGGCAGAACTCCTGACGGAAGTGGAGCAGCTCCGCTCCCTCACCTACCGGGCCGTGGAAGACTATGTGGCTGGCGAGGATGTCACGATGTTTGCCTCCATGGCGAAGTTGAAAGTGGGGCGGCTGACCCGCGAAATTGCCGACGCCTGTCTTCAGTTTTACGGCGGAATGGGTTTTATGAATGAAACGCCGATCACGCGGCTTTATCGTGATGGCCGTTTGTCATCAATTGGCGGCGGTGCGGATGAGGTAATGCTTGGTATTATCTGCAAATACATGGAAATCCTGCCAACACAGCGCCGCGGTTAATTCGTAGCGTACATACAATGGGAAAAGGCCCGCCCTTCTGAAAATCAGGAGAAGGAACGGGCCCGCTTACTGTCAGGAAGCCAATCGGCCAGATTAAACAATCAGCCTTTTTTCATATCGCCTTTCCCGGGCCGCAAGTTCGGGAGCTCATCGGCAGACAACACACCGTCGCCGTTGGTGTCAGCGGCTTCAAATCGTTTGCTTGAGGCTGCTTCAAATTCGTCACTGGAAACAGTCCCGTTTCCATCAGCATCCAGCAATTCAAGCATACGCGCGCTGTGACGCTCCTTCCGGTTCTCGTGCCTTTTGTCGCGGAAAGCCTTGGCTTCTTCCATGCTGATGGATCCGCTACTATCCGTATCGAGCTTATCAAAAAATACCTTCTTGCGAACGGTCATTTCCTCAACACTGATAGTCCCATTGCCATCCTTGTCGAGCTTGCTAAAGCGCTCAGTTGATCTCGCTGTCATCTCCTCAAAAGTAATTTCGCCGTCTTTATTGGTATCCAGTCGCTCAAACATACCAGCTTTATGATGAGATTTCTTTGCGCCGTCCGTGGCAGCGATTGCCAGCACCGGCACTGTTAATGCCGCAATCAGGGATCCGATGATAATTTTACGCTTCATAGTGTAAGTCTCCTTCATTTTCTTGACTCTACCATTCAACGTCGTTGCGGCTGTCGTTCCGTCGGAAAAAACAGAAAAAAGATTCTTATACAATTTGACAAATTCTATTGAACATAGTTCATTTATATGAGTATCGTATATTTTTTTGAGCATCATGGCGATTATATCGGACAAACAGAAGACTCGTGGAGACAGCCTCAAGGCTTTCAAGCGCCGACATATCCTGAGTGCAGCAAAGAGGCTGTTCGACAGCCAAGGAATGGACGGCCTTAACATGCGGGAAATTGCGAAGGAAGCAGGCTACTCGCTTGGCGCGGCTTATGCTTATTTTCGCACGAAGGAGGAAATTCAGTACGAGTTGCTGGCAGGTGTTCTCAATGATCTGACTCGCCAGCTGCGAAGCGCTTTGTCAACGATGCCGATCAATGAGCCTGCTCAAGCTCCCTTCATCCTGTTCCTGAAATATTTCCGGAATCATCCGCAAGAAAAGCAGCTTCTGCTGTTTGTCCTGCCTGATCTTGGCGCTACAGCCCAAAAAATCCCTTATCATGTCCGGACTGTATTGAATGGTCGGCTTCTTGCCCTGATGGGCCTGCTGGCCAACGGGTTGCATCAATCCGGTCACTCTTCCGCAACAATAGCGCAGGAGGAAACAATTGACTTTATCGCCTACCTGCTGGGGCTTCTCATGCTGGAAAACGGCGGTCGGCTTGAGTTGCTGAACCAGCACCCGCAAGAAATGGTCGACCGTTACGGGAAACGAATGCTATTAAGAAGAGATACGAAACAAGAATAACAACAAAGATCGTGACGACAGGAGTTCCCCTTTCATGAGTGGTTATGCTGAGACCTATCGCGGACAGGTGCTCGCGAGCGAATGTAACTTTCTTGGCCATATGAATATCCAGTTCTACGCGGCCCGGGTCAGCCACGCAATCTGGAGCATGAGCTACATGATTGGTATTCCGCCTGAAGAGATAAAAGGTGGTAAAAAAGCACTCGTCTCCGTCCGTCAGGAAATCGACTTCCTCGGCGAACTGTCGGCGGGCGATATTCTCCATATGGAGACAGGCGTCCTGAAAACGACCAATAAAACCCTGACGTTGCACAACAGACTTATCAACAGCGTGACGGATGAAGTTGTCATGGTCAATGAAATGATTGCCGCCTATATGGACGTCTCAATCCGCAAGGCTGTTCCCCTGACGTCGGAGATGCGCGCGAATATCGAAAATTTCATGATCTCGCAGGAGGCCGCGACATGAGCAAATTGACCGCCTGCTATCGCGGCAATGTAAATTCCTGGGAATGCGACCAGATGGGGCATATGAATGTCCAATTCTATATGGCACGCGGATCGGAAGCGTTTGGCCATTTCCAGAATGCCCTTGGCCTCTCGCCCCCTGTGATCCGCGAAAGCAAGAAGGGGCTACGTTTCAAGTCTTTGCGTATCCAATTCAAGGCAGAAGTTCACGCGGGCTCCATCCTGCACGGTCTGTGCGGCATGCGCGAAGTCGTTGGGGATATCCTTCACGGCTTCATTCATCTGTATGACACGGCTTACAACAGGCTCTCTGCCGTGTTTGAGTTCTCTGCCGTCTATACGGATTTTGTCAGCAACGAGGCACTTCCCCTACCCTCCAGCTTGCGTGATACAGCGGAGGCATTATGCGACGAGCATCCGGATATCTATCTTCCCGCGCCGTTTTCCGGCACTCTAATGCCCTGCTCATCCCTGGATCACATGTTTGAAAGCAGTCGCTCTTCCGTCAATACTTGGGAATGCGACAACTTCAATCACATCGAGATGCGCCATATTGTCGGATATTTTTCCGACGCAGCGACCCATATAATCGGCGCAATCGGCTTGACCCGCGCGGAAATAAGGCGGCGCAACCTTGGTTCGGCTGCTCTTGATTATTACACGGAATTTCATGCGCCCATCAAGATGTCGACGCCTATAGTCCTGAAAAGTGGCCTTATATCGGCGGAACGAAAAATATTCCGCTTTGGCCATAACCTTGTGGATCTGGATTCAGGTAATATTGCTGTAACGACAACGGTTGTCGGCTGTTACTTCGACATGAGTTTGCGAAAATCCGTCGCGCTTCCAGACGAATTCACGAACTATCCTAAAGAAAAGTGGCTTTCGGCCCAGCTTTAGCCTGAAATGTCAGGCCATACGGGGGCTGAACAACAGCTTGATGTAAGAGCGCAGCAGCATCACCTGAGCAGCGAGCTTTTCTGGCTCCTTCAAAGCCTTTGACATAATAATACCGCCTTCAACGATCGTGGAAATAAGATCAGCGACTTCCTCCATATCAACGTCATCGTTCGGCGGATATGTCTCGCTAATTTCCTCCAACATCGCGACAAACCTCTCCCGCCATGCAAGGGCGCCGCTTCGGGTCATCTCATGAATGTCCCGATCAAACAGTCGTTCCTGATAGCAGATCGTCGCGACAAGGCAGCCCGGATGCCCCTCCGGCAGGTCCGCCATCATCTCCGCGAAGAGTTTCAGGCCAATCAGAAACGCGTGTAAGGGATCATCATACAACTCTCTTGCGCGCCTGAATATATCGTCAAGGATAACCTCATCCTTTTCGAGATAGCGATGCACGAGCGCCCGGGCGAGTTCAGATTTATCCCTGAAATGATAGAAGAAACCACTCTTGGTGATTTCTGCTTCGGTGATCAGTTCCTCAATTGAGGTCGCCCCGAAACCTTTCGCAAGAATTGCCGATTCAGCGATTGTCAGCAGCCGTTCTCTCGTTTCCGCGCCTTTTCTCATAACAGTCTCGCTTTTTTGCACCGGAGGTACTGTACCCCCGGTACAGTACGGTGGGGAAGGCATTAATTCTAACATTATTTAAGCGTGATTGGAATACTTCAACTTATTGAAATAAAATAGGTATTTTTTAGCAATTCCTGCTGCACCACAAGGCCACTAGTCTCTCTCTATATCAATACATACTTTCCTGCCATCCAAACAGATGGGAGAAAATTATGACACACGCTAAATACAGAGATCACCTCCCGCATAATGCGGGCAATATATTCCTGACCGACGGTGGTCTTGAGACAACCCTGTTATTCCTGGAAGGTTTTGACCTGCCATATTTTGCCGCCTTCAATCTGATGCGGACCGTAGAGGGAAAACAGGCGATCGAAAACTATCTTCTTAAATATGTTGGTATCGCCAAGGAAAATGGTGCTGGCATCATTCTCGACACACCGACTTGGCGCGCAAGTCAGGATTGGGGCGACCTTCTCGGTTACAGTCCGGAAGCCCTCGATGCTGTCAACCGGGAGTCCGTTGAAATGCTGCATGATATCCGCGCCGCGCATGAGACAGATGCGACAAACTGCGTCATCAATGGCGCCATCGGACCGCGCGGCGACGGCTATAATCCGGCGCTCATCATGTCCGCAGAGGAGGCCGCAGATTATCACCGACCACAAGTCACAGCATTTGTTGAAGCTGGGGCGGACATGATCACGGCCGTTACGATGAACTATGTCAACGAGGCCATTGGCATCGCGCAGCTGGGAGCTGAATTCAACATCCCGACGGTCATTTCTTTCACTGTGGAGACGGACGGCAGGCTTCCGACCGGAGAAACACTGGAAGAAGCGATCCGCAAGACGGACGACGCGAGCGGCAATAGCCCCGCCTACTACATGATCAATTGCGCCCATACAACGCATTTTGATGATGTTTTGAGATCAGGCGGTAGCTGGCGCAGTCGTATTGGCGGATTAAGGGCGAATGCTTCGGCGCTCAGCCATGCAGAACTGGATGAAGCAGAAGAGCTTGATGATGGCAACCCGACCGAATTCGGCGAACAGCACGCAGATCTTTCGCAGTACCTGCCCAACCTGTCTGTGGTTGGAGGCTGTTGTGGCACCGATCATCGGCATATCACTGCGGTTCATCAACATCTTCACTGAACAGTAACCGAGCCGGGGACTCCCATCATAAGCCCCCGGTATTATAAAAGTCATATATGGAAAACGACGTTTTTCATATATGACTGGCCGATGCAGAAAGGAACGATAGGAATAATCCGCAAAAACTTGAATAGGCCAGAGAAACGCTATCGCCCTCAATTTATTCGGAAAATCGTCACAATAACGTTATCCGGCTACCATTTGTAGCAATGATGGATAGAGGCCGTAGGGGTTGAAAGGCAAGCTTTTTATTGCGCCTGGCCGCAGTTTTTCATAACATTTCGGGTCTGCCGCCCGGTTCATATGTGAAAGTACTGTTGACTATAAAATGAGCGGACAATCGTTTTCCATATACGGTCGTAAGTTCGACACTATAAATGTCGTTATTCTAACGACTATTGTCGGGACAATTTTGCAGTTTTTCTGCACCTATCTGATGACCCATAGTATGACCGTTGCAGATTACGGGGATTTTAAAGTTATCCGCTCTTTTGGGGAAATCGGCAGTATTCTGATTATTCTCGGCGGCGGGCGGGGCGCACTCTTTTTCGTTCCGGACTGGCAAGCCCAAAATCGATCGGACCTGACTTGGCAATATATTCGCTTTTATTTATCTATAGCGCTCTGCATCGCCGTAATCTCAGTGGTAGCACTAACTATCGTGCAATCCATTCTGAAATCTTTCGAAGTCGATATGGGTATTTACGGCAGCTATGCGTTACTGATTGCCATCTTGGGTTTACCGCTCGCCGGAGCATCACTTCTCAATATCAAAATCCTGCAAATATATGGAAAAGTGGTGCCTGGCCTGATGACCCAATGGGTTCTTTTCCCGCTAGCACTGGCCGCCATACTGATCCCCTACCGCTTCTTTGAAGGGCATATTACAGTTCTTGTGGCCGTCGCCGCTGTTTTTATCGTCCAGTGCACCATTTTTGCATCGCAGTTCTTTCTTTTGCACCGGCAGGATATCCGGCCCAAAAAAATGCAGGATTGCGAATCCAGCTGGCCGCAATGGCTGCGCTTTTCCATCCCCGTCATGATGGCCGGCGTAATGCAACAGTTGGTTATACGTACAGATATATTCATGCTGGAGATATTAGGCGATGAAGCGGACGTCGGATTGTTTGGACTTTGCTCCCTTGGCGCATCCATTCTTCTTGTGATCAAGATTGCCGTCAGCAGTACGACCACACAGTACATGAAACAAGCCTATAAAGACGGTAATGCTGGGATGTTAGAACTCACGGTGAAGGGGAACCGCCGGCTTTTGATGTTCTGTTTGCCGCTTGCCGCCGCTACCATTTTGTTCGGCAAAGATGCTCTCGTCAGTTTCGGCGCGGAGTATGCGAGAGCCGACCTGGCGCTGCAAATACTGATGGCCGGATATATCATCCAGACGCTTTTTTTACTGCCGCTTCTCTGGCTTGAATATACGGGAAAGAAAAACCTGGCTGTCTCGATCATGATCTTTATCACGATTCTGAATATTGCACTGAACGTCGCTTTAATTCCACTTTGGCAGTTGAACGGAGCTGCTGTCGGAACGGCAATTTCTCTAACCGTCGGAGCTCTACTTTCTGCCTACTTCACGTGGAAGCATCTCAAGATTATACCGTGGTCGATCCAGTCGTGATTTGAAAAGCGGCCTCTTGCCTCACCTAGGCTCATCAGCCCTTATAATTCTCTGGCGATAAGTTCTTTCATGATCTCGTTCGTGCCGCCGTATATCCGCTGAACGCGCGCATCGGCATAGGAGCGGGCGACACGATATTCCCACATGAAGCCATACCCGCCATGGAGTTGCAGGCATTCATCAATAACCTTGTTCTCCAGATCGGAGGTCCAGTATTTCGCCATGGCGGCAGTGGCGACGTCGAGCGTGCCCTTGAGCAGTTCCTCGATGCATTTATCAACAAAAACACGGGCAATCTGTACTTGCGTTTTCTGTTCCGCGAGCTTGAAGCGGGTATTCTGAAACTGGATGATATTCTTGCCGAAGGCGCTGCGGTCTTTCGTATATTCGATCGTTTCTTCCAGCACCGCTTCCATCGTCGCCGTTGCGCCGATGGCAATCTGCAGCCGCTCCCAGGCAAGTTCCTGCATCAGGCAGAAAAAGCCCTTTCCCTCGCCGCCCAGCATGTTGCTGACCGGAACGCGTACATCATCAAAGAAGAGTTCCGCAGTGTCCTGCGCCTTCAACCCGAGTTTCTCAAGATTGCGCCCCTTTTCAAACCCGGGTGTACCGGCCTCGACCAGAAACAACGTGGTTCCCTTGGCGCCCGCCGTCGGGTCCGTCTTGGTCACGACAATCACCAGATCCGACATATAGCCGTTGGTGATAAAGGTCTTGGAGCCATTGATGATATAGTCATCGCCATCCTTGACGGCGCGCGTTTTGACCCCTTGCAGATCGGAACCTGCGCCGGGCTCCGTCATGGCAATGGCGCCAATGATTTCGCCGCGCGCCATTCTCGGCAGATACTTCTTTTTCTGCTCCTCGGTCCCGTAATGCAGGATATACGGTCCGACGATTTCAGAATGAAGGCCAAACCCGGGCCCAGAGGTCCCTGCGCGCGCCTGCTCTTCCATCATGATAATGCTGTAGAGCTTGTCGGCGCCCGCACCGCCATATTCCTCCGGGATCGGCATGCAGAGAAGGCCCTGCTTGCCCGCTTCCAGCCAAGCATCGCGGCTAACTTGCCCGTCCTTTTCCCACTGGCTGTGATGGGGAATGATGTGTTCTTCGTAGAAGCGGCGGACCGTCTGCCGAAAGATGTTATGCTCTTCCTCAAAAATAGATCGTTCAATCATTTCGCCACCCTTGTTTTTTATAATTTGTGCGATTTTCCCGGAATTGACAATTTGTCAATTTATATCAAGTTTAGTCCTTTGCTGAGTATTTCTCTACAAAAAACGGCGGGCGACAAGGCCCACCTTTCCTTTTATTCGCGCATTTTCCTAAAACGCCTCTGCGTCAAGTTCCATCATGGTTTTCGATCCGGCGCTCATCTTTACAAGGAGGGAGGATACATCCGGAATCATACGTTCGAAAAAGAAGCGCGCCGTTACCAGTTTCGTCTTATAAAACTCGGGATCATCGGTTCCCTCAGCGAGCTTCGCTTTCGCAATCTTCGCCATCTGCGCCCACATGAAGCCTAGCGCCACAAGGCCAAACATCCGGAGATATTCGGTTGACGCCGCCCCGGCTTCATCCGGGTTTTTCATACCCTTTTCACCGAGAAGCGCCGTACCCTGCTGCAGTTTGGCGAAGGCCTTGGCAAGCGGTAGGATGAATTCCTTCTGCTCCGGATCCATCATATTTTCCTGGATAAAGGCATCCACCGGATGGAAGAACTGACGGAGGTTGCGACCCATGTTCTGCGGCAACTTACGGCCCACAAGATCAAGCGCCTGAATACCGTTCGCGCCTTCATAAATCTGGGTGATGCGGGCATCGCGCACGAACTGCTCCATCCCCCATTCATGGATATAGCCATGGCCGCCATAGCATTGCATGGCCGTCGCGGCGAGTTCAAAGCCCATGTCCGTGAAATAGGCCTTGATCACCGGGGTTAGGAGCGAGAGCGCCTCATCCGCTGCACGGCGACCGTCTTCATCGGGATGTTTTTCCACCATATCAACCTGGAGCCCCGCCCAGAGACCGAGGGCGCGCGCACCTTCTGTGAAGGCACGGATCATCAGCAGGTTCCGACGGATATCCGGATGCACAATGATTGGATCAGCCGGTTTATCCGGCGCCTTGACACCGGAGATGGAACGGCCCTGCAGCCTGTCCTTTGCGTAGATCACCGCATTCTGATAGGCGACCTCTGCTTGGGAAAGGCCCTGAATACCGACACCGAGACGGGCGGCATTCATCATGGTGAACATGGCGCGCATCCCCTTATGGGCATCCCCCAGCAGCCAGCCAGTCGCGTCATCATAGTTCATGACGCAGGTGGAATTCCCGTGGATACCCATCTTATGCTCAATAGAACCGCACTCGACCCCGTTTCGGGTCTTGGGATCACCATTCTCGTCTAGAAGGAACTTCGGCACAATAAACAGCGAAACGCCCTTGATCCCCTCCGGTCCGCCCGGAATTTTGGCAAGCACGAGATGAACGATATTGTCTGCCATGTCATGTTCACCGGCGGAGATAAAAATCTTCGTCCCCGTGATTTTATAGCTGCCATCGTCCTGAGGGACCGCCTTGGTGCGCATGAGTCCGAGGTCCGTGCCACACTGCGGCTCGGTCAGGTTCATGGTACCGGTCCAGTCACCGGTGACCATTTTCGGAAGCCATGTCTGTTTCTGCTCATCGGTGCCGTGCTTGTGAATGGCCGCATAGGCGCCATGCGTGAGGCCCGGATACATGCCAAACGCCATGTTCGCCGCGCTCATCATCTCGGCGAAGGCAATGCCGATGACATGGGGGAGTCCCTGCCCGCCATATTCCGGATCGGCGTCAAGGCCCATCCATCCGGCGCCGCGATACTCATCATAGGCTTCCTTGAAACCGGTCGGTGTCGTGACTTCCCCGTCCTTCCAGGTGCAACCCTCTTTGTCGCCGACCTGATTGAGCGGTTGGATCACCTCGCTCATCAGCTTGCCGCCCTCTTCAAGGATCGCGTCAATCATATCCGGCGTTGCATCTTCGAACCCCGGCATATTGGTCATCTTGTCGAGTCCGAGAAGGTCGTTGAGGACAAATTTGAAGTCTTTTACCGGTGCATTGTAGACTGGCATCTCGATACTCCCTTCTAGTTCCTGAGCGGCTTGCCGGTAGTGAGCATATGCTCGATCCGGTCAAGTGTTTTATGGTTGTGGATGAGGGTCATGAACCCTTCGCGTTCCAGTTCAAGCAGTTTCTTTTCCGTGACCGGCTGGGTGATATCCGTATCGCCCCCGGTAAGAACGCGCGCGACCTGTTCGCTGACCACACCGTCATAAGCGGTAGCCCTGCCCATTGTCACAAAACCGGAGACCGCCATATCGAAGGCGGCAGCTGCCGTGGCGCCAGGCAGATTGACTTCCGACGGTTCCGGCGCCGCATAACCGTCCACCATTTCAAGGGCACGTTTCTTCGCATCGGCGAGCACGCGCTTGCGGTTCATAGTCACCCGGTCACCTTCGCGCAGGATCATCATATCCCGGGCTTCGGCCGCGCTGGTTGCAACCTTGGCGGTGGAAATAGCCTCAAACACACCGGAAAGAGCAGGCATCGCACCGCCCGGGCGTTTCTTGTTCATCATCGCCCGGATGACCAATTCCTTGCAGCCACCGAAGCCGGGAATTACGCCGACACCGACCTCCACAAGACCCATATAGCTCTCCGCATGGGCCTGAACGGCAGCGGCGGCAAGAACGATCTCGCAGCCCCCGCCGAGGGCCATGCCGGCAGGCGCGGCCACGACCGGGAAGGGCGCGTATTTCAGCTTCATGAGCGCGTTCTGACCTTCGGAGATCGAATTTTCGATCACCGGCCACATCGCCGCATTGGCGGCAAAAAGTGCGAGGCCTACATTGGCGCCTACGGAGAAATTATCCGAGTCGTTGCCAATGACCAGCGCCTTGAAGCCTTTCTTGTCAATCTTGCCAGCCTCCTGCAGCATGGCCACCACATCCTGATCGATGGAGTTCATCTTGGTATGGATTTCAAGGCAGGCAACGCCATCGCCAAGATCCCATATGCTAGCGCCCTTGTTCGACGCGACCGGTTCATTGCCGCGCTTGATATCGGCCAGCATCCAGGCACCCTCAGCGATCGGGACAACGGCATATTCGCCGTCAACCGTCATATAGTAGGCATCTTTGCCCTCTTCCTTGTAAAGCGGACGATCGCCAACCTTTTTCAGGAATTCCGGTACCGCTTGACCCTCAGCCTCCAGCCGATCGATGAAATACTGGTTGCCCAGCTGATCGAGTTGCTCAAACGGGCCATATTTCCACGCATAGCCGGTCTTCATGGCCGTATCGATGGCGATGATGTCGTCCGCGATCTCTCCGACTAATGACGCGGCGTAGGAGATTGTCTTCGAGAGAATGACCCAGGCATATTCCGCGCCCTTGTCTTCAGCCTCGACAAGCGCCCGAAGGCCCTTCTTTGCGGCTTTAACAGAACCGAGTTGCGGCTTTTCGGCCTTGGCATATTCACCGGTCCTGAGATTGCGGGCTTCCTTGACGCGCTTGCCGCCCTCTTTATTCATGCGGTAGAAGCCGCCTTTGCCCTTGCGACCGGTATAGCCTTCCTCAATCATCGTCGCGATGGTTTTCACCATTGGATGATTTTCATCATATTCCTTCGAGAAGGCATCGCTTGCAGGCAATTCGGAGAGCATGGAGGCAATGACTTTCGGACCCAGGTCAATGCCGGTCAGGTCGCCAAGACCGAAAATTCCGGTAGAGGGAATGCCCATCGGCTTTCCGCAAACCGCGTCCGCTTCTTCCACGGTGAGGCCTAGATCATAGGCGGAACTTGTCGCAACGGACGACCAGTAAATGCCGATCCGATTGCCGACAAAGCCCGGCGTATCGTAACAATCGACGACTTCCTTGCCCAGCGAGACATCCGCAAATTCCCGCAATTCTTCCAGCGCTTCTTTGCGAGTATGCTCACCGCCAACCAGTTCAAATAACCGCATATAGCGCGGCGGATTGAAGAAATGGGTGATGGCGAAGTCCTTTTGCAGGCTTTCGGGCATCCCCTCCATCAGCGTTTTCAGCGGAATGGTGGAGGTGTTGGATGTGACAATGGAACCTTCTTTGCGCACGTCATCAAGACGCTTGTACAGATCCTGTTTGAGGCCCGTATTCTCGATAATCGCCTCGCATATCCAGTCGCAATCGGCGACGAGATCGAGATTGTCTTCAAGATTCCCGGTGGTCACCAGCCGTGCATTCTTCTTATGCATGAAGGGTGCGGGCTTGGTTTTCAACATGGTTGCGACCGCGCCTTCGGCCAGCATATTCCGGTTCTTTGCATCTTTGGGGACGATATCCAGCAGTACAACCGGAATACCTGCATTGGCAACATGGGCGGCAATTGCTGCGCCCATGACACCTGCGCCAACAACGGCAACTTTCTCAATAGCCATGATTAGCAAGCCTCCAGAACCGTCGCGATGCCCTGACCGCCGCCGATACATTGTGTTGCAAGACCCAGTGCCTTGCCTTCGCGCTGAAGCAGGCTAGCGACCTTGCCGGTGATCCGGGCGCCTGTTGCGCCCATCGGATGACCGAGAGCAATGGCACCGCCATCCAGGTTGGTTTTTTTGAAGTCCATACCGGATTCTTTCAGAACGGCGAGAGCCTGAGCGGCAAATGCCTCGTTCAATTCAATGATATCAATGTCATCAAGGGTGACACCGGCGCGCTCCAGCGCTTTCTTTGTCGCAGGGACCGGACCGATACCCATGAACTCCGGGGCGCAACCGGCAACCGCAATCGACTTGATTCGGGCAATTTTCTTAAGCCCGTTCGCATCCGCATATTCCTCTGAGCAAACCAGTGTCGCTGAGGCCCCATCGGTTAGCGGCGAAGAAGTGGCCGCGGTCACAGTGCCGTTCTCGTCAAACGCCGGTTTCAATCCCGCCAGCGTTTCCATGGTAGTTTCAGGGCGAATACAACCGTCCTGTTCAACGCGCGTGTTACCATCGACAATCGGAATAATCTCATCATTGAACTTGCCGGCATCACGGGCGGCCGAGGCGCGGGCGTGGCTTTCAACGGCCATTTCCTCTTGCTCCTGACGGGAGATATTGTATTTCTTTGCCAGATTTTCCGCCGTAATCCCCATGGAGACATAGGCTTCGGGGTAGGATTTGTAGAGCCCAGGATGCGGAGCCGGATTAAAACCGCCCATGGGCACGCGGGTCATGCTCTCAATCCCGCCGCAAATAAAAACTTCCCCTGCGCCCATTTGGATCGCGCCTGCTGCCATATGAATGGACTGCATGGAAGAGCCGCAGAAACGATTGACCGTTGCCGCTGCTGCTGTCTGGGGAAGCCCGGCAAGGAAACTGACAATACGGGCGACATTCAGGCCCTGCTCGGCCTCCGGGAAGGCACAGCCGATGATCACATCTTCAATATCTTCCTTGTTGACACCCGTCTTCTCAAGGAGACCCCGGATAACCTGGCCTGCCAATTCATCGGGGCGAATTTTGATCATTTCCCCTTTGTTTGCGAGTGTGAAGGGGGAGCGTGCATAACCGGCAATTACGACGTTCTTCATTATCTCGATTTCCTTTCAGATGAGTGTAACTGGACCGGCCTGTTTCCGGTCTTTTTTTCCGTTAATCTGTATATAGTGTCAGAATTTGACGAATAAGAGTCTGCGAAACATACAAACTGGTAAAATTAAGCGATGGTCTTCTTGCAGCCATCTGCGACACTGTCACCGGACGCCAGATGCTCCCGAAGTTGAGCAATTCCATCCTCAAGTTCAGCAATGGCTTCATTGATGTCCGTGCGCTGCGCAATCAGCTTTTCCAGCTGTTCTTCGCATTTTTGCAGCGTGAAGGTCAGCTGGCCCGTCAACTCGCCTTCTGGAGAGTACATATCCAGCATCTTCTTGATGTCCTGAAGGCTGAACCCGAGACGGCGTCCCCTCAGGATTATCTTCAGGCGTCCCCGGTCTTTTCTCGAATAAATACGCGTCGTGCCATCCCGCTCCGGATTTACGAGTCCTTTGTCCTCATAGAAACGGATTGTGCGGGACGTTACACCAAACTCCTCGGCAAGTTCCGTAATGGAGAACTGGACCCGATCGTCCTTGTCAATTTTTGTGCTGGCGTTCATTTGGTTCCCAATCAATATCCTGAGAAGAATATAGTTGACGTTTACGTAAACGTCAACCCTTGAGGGCGGCAGCAGCAAATCTGGATGAGCTTGAGGATTTTCTGTTATGATTATGGCATAAAAGCAGTTGGAGACGCAATAAATGGCAGACAAGATCGCAACATATGAGGAGTTCTGGCCCTATTATCTGCGGGAGCACTCGGAGCCCACCGGACGTCAGCTTCATTATCTTGGGACCACTCTTGCCCTCGCAAGTTTACTGGCCGCAATCATTTTTCAACAACCCTGGCTGATCCTGCTCGCCCTTGTCTCCGGTTACGGCCCTGCCTGGATCGCGCATTTCTTCATTGAGAAGAACCGGCCCGCAACCTTCACCTATCCTCTCTGGTCACTCTACAGCGATTTTCGTATGTATTTTTACTGGCTGCGCGGCAAGCTCCCTGCAGAGCTTAAAAAAAGCCGGCGTCTAGGCCCGATGTAACTCCGTCGGCCACTGATAATCTTCACTAAGATTCTGACGGAAGGTCACTTCGGTGATATATTTTGCAACCAGGCGTTCATTAAAAATCTCATGGGTACGTTTCCAACCATTGCGAGCAATAGTCCGCGCCTCATCGTCATGCTTATTGAAATAGGCGATCTTTTCGAGAAGCTGGTCAAAGTCATCATAAAAGACCAGCTCATCTTCCTTATAAATCTGGTCATAGCCCGTCCGTCGATGGATAAGGGTCATCAAGCCGTTACCCGTGTATTGCGCCATGCGATCGGAACTGTAGAGCGGGAAAATTTCATCACGACTGAGATTAAGCCCCATGCGGGAATTGCCAATACGCCGCTGATAGGTAATGCCGCTAGCTGGTGGCTTACCCGGCATGCCTAGTATTTCCATGGTCTCCTTGCCAAAGCGATCAAGTATCTTTTCTGCCACCTGACGCCTCTCGCTTCCTTCCTTGGCATTACCCATGCCGTAAAAGAGCCGATAGGCCGGGTTCGGATTGTCGAAGGCGCGAACCGTGTCAATGCTGGAGTCCACCAAGTTTGGAAAGAAACTGGCGACATTACGCTTACTCGCAAACTGCTTCAGTCCATCTCCCGCCGTTGTGATAAAGGTTGCATCGGCAAGCATCGCGTGCTTGGCGGTGCGCGCAACTGTCTGCTCCTGCCACAGAGGATCGAAATCATAGACAGCAATCTTGACATGCGGGACTGCTTTGCGGATTTCTTTTAACGTCTGAGCGAAGATCGGATCCGCATGGCCGATAAAAAGCATATCGGGCCAGTAGGTCTTCGCCGTTTTGATTAGCCGCATATTTGCGGGGGCAACACCAAATTTACGTGATCCAAACCAGGTAGACGCCCGCGCAATATCCCGATCGCTGAATTGATAGACCTGATGACCATTGCGGATGAAACCATTGGCAAGCTTTCTATTCGAGTCGTAAAAAGCTCCACCATCATGCTTTTCGTTGAAATTACCCACGTAAAGGACACGCATTTCAGCACCAACAGTTCTATTTCCCAAATTCAGAGGGATATTAGATAACTTGGCGATCAGGTTTTCCACAAGTGGTTTCTTTATTTTTGATGCCTGTATCAAGATGTTCTTCTATGAAACAATGAGGCCAACCGCAGAAAATCGGCCATAAAATCGACCTTTTCCCCGCGTCCTCTTCCCTTTCCCTGCCTTTTCATGTATAGCCAGAAGAATCGGCACCATTCCCCGTCCGAACTACATAAATCTAGAAGGCCAAAGCTGTCGAATGACTGTTTATCTGCCCATTGCCGAAATTTCAGTCAATCTGTTTTTGATCTTGGGCATGGGTGGTTTGGTGGGTTTTTTGTCAGGTATGTTTGGCGTTGGCGGAGGGTTCCTGATGACGCCTCTGCTAATATTTGTCGGCATCCCTCCCGCTGTTTCCGTTGCCTCGGTGGCCAACCAGATTACAGCCACCAGTGTTTCAGGTGTTCTTGCCCATTGGCGGCGCGGAAATGTTGATTTCAAGATGGGCACGGTCATGCTTATCGGAGGCATTTTCGGAACGCTGATCGGCACCTGGATATTTACGTTGCTTACATCGATCGGCCAGGTCGATCTGATGATTTCTTTATCTTACGTGATCTTTCTCGGAACAATCGGGGCGTTGATGTTTGCCGAAAGCGCAAAGGCGATGATCAATACCCGAAAAGGAAACGTTCGTCGGAAAAAGCTACATCAGCATTACTGGATCCACGGTCTGCCCTTTAAAATGCGGTTTCGCAAATCCAAACTCTATATCAGCGCCTTGATGCCGCTCGGTCTTGGGGCTCTTGTCGGCATTCTCTCAAGCATCATGGGCGTCGGGGGCGGATTTGTGGTGGTTCCCGCCATGATATATCTTCTTGGGATGCCGACGTCCGTTGTGATCGGCACATCACTATTCCAGATTATTTTTGTCACCATGAATGTGACGCTGCTTCATTCCATGGCCACGCAGACGGTCGACATCATGCTCGCCCTCCTCCTGATGAGCAGCTCGGTTGTAGGTGCCCAGATCGGCACAAGAATGGGAACCAAGCTCCGCGGCGAACAGCTTCGTATCCTCCTGGCCCTGATTGTCCTGATTGTGTGCCTCAAACTGGCGTTCGATCTGGTGATTACGCCCGACGATCTATATTCCCTCGGCTATGGAGGGAAATAGGAAACGATGACGCTTGCCTTTCGTATCCTCACCCTTTCCCTGACGGTAATCTGTGCCACCTGCTTAATAACGAATGAGCCTGCCCGGGCCCAGTCTTCGCTCGTGACCGACATTTCGTCGCACCTTATTTCCGTCACATCTGATTTCACTGGTACGGAGCTGCTTCTATTCGGTGCGATCCAGTACGAAGATGATGATTTCGGACAAGGTCAAGGTGATGTTCTGGTCGTTGTGCGGGGCCCGGAAAAGGATGTCATTGTACGGCGTAAGGAGAGAGTGGCTGGAATCTGGATCAATACAGATGCGGTAGAATTTTCACGCGTTCCGAGCTTTTACGCCCTTGCAAGCAACCGTCCCGTTGAGGACATTGCGCCGCCAGACGTGCTGAAGCGTTTGCGCCTTGGCCCATCCCGACTGCGGTTCCGGGCGAATGAGCCTGCCAATATCAGTCTCCCGTTTGAGGAGGCAATTGTCCGTCAAAAAGCTCGCGAAGATCTATATAAAGATCAAGCTGCTGCGGTATATTTTCTAGGCGACACCCTGTTCCGGACAACGATTGCGATTCCCGCCAATGTTCCTGTTGGCGATTACATCGCAGAATTCTATCTTTTCAGGGACGGAGAGCTAATGAGTGCGCAGTCCTCCCCCCTCTTTATCAAGAAATCGGGACTTGGCCGGACAATTTTCGATTTCGCCCAAGATTATCCAGCGCTGTACGGTATTGCTGCCATCATCGTCGCTCTGTTTGCTGGTTGGCTGGCGTCGATAATTTATCGAAAAGACTGACCGCACACGACAAAAGAACATTTAATTTTGGTGCCAGTTGGGCTACCCTAGCTGATATGGGCCACCGCCCCTTACTTTCCCGGCAAAAACAAAAAGAACGGAGCGGGGTATTTGACCCAAGCCAGAAAAACAGAGTTTGTCCCGGTCGCAATAGGTGTACTTCTCCTTTGCTTTCTTATGGGGATGGTTGGAAAATTCGCATTCGAGAATTTTCCGAACCTTGTCTCCCCCCTTGGCGGTGAATTCGAATGGTCCCGCGGAACAATCGCATCGATATACTCCGGCGGCGGGCTGATAACCGGCCTGACGGGGCCCATCGTCGGCATCCTTTTTGACCGGCTGGGACCACGCAACGTCTACGCATTGGGGATTGTCTTTGCCGGCATAGGCCTGACACTGGCAAGTTTCGCAACGAACATCTGGCATTTTTATTTCAGTATCAGCCTACTCATTGGCTTCTCCGCCTCCTGCTGTGGCAACGTCCCGAATGCGGCCCTCGCCAGCCGCTGGTTCCGAACGCAGATCCCCCTCGCCCTGGCAATTATATACTCTTCCATGGGAGCGGGCACATTGCTCGGCCTCTCGCTTTCGCAAATATTGATTGAAAGTTATGGCTGGCGACAGGCAGAGCTTTATCTCGGCTTTTGCGTCTTCGGCGTTCTGGCTTTAATCCTGTTCTTGCCATGGCGAAATATAGCCGCCGGTAGCAAGGAACTCTCCCGCCCGCTGACCGACAAGGAATTAGAGGTACCCGAGGTGGAGTGGACCATACCCAAAGCTTTGCGCACGGGCTCTTTTTGGGGATTGGGAGCAGTCTTCTTTTTCACAGGAAACGGGATGTTTTCTATTGTAATCCAGGCTGTCACTTATCTGATCGAAGTTGGGTTTAGCCCGATTGAGGCGTCGGTAAATTTCGGATTGACTGGCCTGCTAATACCCGTCGGAATGCTAGGGGCCGGTTACCTGGCACTCAAAATCGGCCTTTTCAAGACGGCCATGTTCAGTTATGTCATCACTATTCTTGCCGTTATTTTCATCTGGCTATTGGAAAGCTCCGACCGTCTCCTTCCCTTATATGGATTTATCCTCTGTTTCGGGCTTTCCATGGGGTCTCGCGGTCCGATGATTGGTTCAATCGCCTCCCGCCTCTTTCGCGGCCGCAGTTTCGGTGCCATTTACGGCTGTATCTCGGTCGGCGGCGGCCTCGGTATGGCGAGCGGGTCCTTCTTCTCCGGCCTGCTATATGACATTACCGGCAGCTATGATGTGGTTTTTTCCTATTCAATAGTTTGCCTTCTTATAGGGGCTTCCCCATTTTTCCTTGTACGAGGGATACGATCGCAAACATAATGGGGCCGGATGGAAGATAAGGAACAAGAACATGCCTGCCGAATATAACGATCTTTCAATTGATGATTTTGCAAACGCCATCCCCGATGGCGCCAAGCTTGCGATCCCTGCGGATTATGCAGGCGTCACTATGGTGGCGACAAGGGCGCTGATCCGCCGCAAGGCAAGGAACTTGCATCTAGTCGGCGTCCCCACAAGTGGTTTGCAGGCCGAGCTTCTGATTGGCGCAGGATGTGTTGCAACCTTGGAAAGTTCTGCGCTAACCTTGGGTGAATACGGCCCTGCCCCACGCTTTACAAAAGCCGTGCGCGAAGGATCGATCCGCCTGGTTGACGCGACATGCCCCGCAATCCATGCAGGGCTGCAGGCGTCGCAAAAAGGTATTCCCTTCATGCCACTCCGTGGAATATTGGGAAGCGATGTACTTGAATACCATCCGGCCTGGAAGGTCATCCAGAACCCATTCTCCGAGAACGAAGATCCGATCGTCGCTATACCTGCCATTCAGCCCGACATTGCCCTCTTTCATGCGCCCCTTGCCGATCGGGACGGAAATGTCTGGCTTGGCCGGAAACGTGAACTTGTGAACATGTCCCATGCTTCGAAATCCGCCTTCGTTACGGTAGATGAGATACGCGAGACAAGCCTATTCGAGACAGAAGAAATGGCCGCTGGTGTCCTGCCGGCGCTCTATGTCGGGAAAATATGCCATGCGCCAAATGGAAGCTGGCCACTGCCTTTCTGGAACGGCGCGAAGGTAGACGATGCGCATATGCGCGAATATATGAAAATGGCCGCAAGCGATGCCGGATTTAACGAGTATCTGGAGCGTTATATCTTTGGTGAAAGTGTGATGGCATGACAGCCGCGGATGAAAAAAAGGCGCTGATCTGCCTGATTGCCGACCTCCTGCGCGATTGTAATCATGTTGCGGTTGGCGCTGCCTCTCCAATTCCTGGTGCGGCCGCGCTGCTCGCTAAAGCTGCCTGGGGGTCACCGCGTCATGTCAATATTCTGGGATCTGTCGCAAATAATTTTTTCACGGGCGGAGGTGGCGAACTTTTTGATTGTGCCGCGCAAGGGCGGATTGATGCCTTTTTCCTCGGTGGCGGACAAATAGATGGCGAAGCAAACATCAACCTGATGGGCCGCGGGCCCTATCCGACGTCAGCGCCGAGATGGCCCGGAACGTTTGGTTCCGCCTATCTTTATTTTCTGATTCCGAAGGTTATTCTCTTTCGTGAGGAACATACCCGGCGCACCTTGGTCGAGAAGGTGGACTTTATCAGCGCGCCCGGCATATCGGATGAAAAAATATACCGCAAGGGTGGTCCCTATGGCCTGATCACCAGCAAGGCCTTTTTCAGGTTCAACCGTGAAAAGCGGCAGTTTTCGCTACAATCAATCCACCCCAGCAGTTCGTTGGAAGACATCCTTGATAACACTGGATTCGCGTTCGATTATGAGGAGAGCACTCCCGTAACGCCACCGCCGGATCCAGAGCTGTTGAAGCTACTGGAAACAGAGGTCAGTCGGAAAGTATCCGAGGTTTATCCAAATTTTGCTGCTTCCATATTTCCAGTGACTTCCGAAGCCGAGCCAGTAAAATAATATCCAAAAGCGTAACAAGAAAGAATTAAGGACCAACATGTCAAGCAAAGGTGCCCTTGCGGGCTTGAAAGTAATTGATTTATCCCGTGTTCTGGGCGGCCCCTTTTGCACTCAGATGCTGGGAGATCATGGAGCGGACGTTATCAAGATCGAACCGCCACAAGGTGACGAGACAAGAGGCTGGGGCCCACCCTATAACGAGGAAGGCCTCGCCGCCTATTTCTCTGGAACGAACCGGAACAAGCGCTCGATTGCCCTTGATATCCGTTCGGAAGAAGGGAAGAAAATTGTTCTCAAGCTGCTGGAGGATGCGGATGTCCTGATTGAAAATTTCAAGACTGGTAGCCTTGAGAAATGGGGGCTTGGTTATGAAGAGGTTCTTTCAAAAAAGTTTCCGCGGCTGATCCATTGCCGTGTCACCGGTTTTGGGGCGGATGGACCTTTTGGCGGATATCCCGGATATGACGCCGTTATCCAGGCTTGGGCCGGTCTTATCAGTGTGAACGGATCACCGGAATCAGGCCAGGTCCGTATCGGAATACCGCTGGTCGATCTCGGAACCGGCATGAATGCCGCCATCGGTATTCTTATGGCCGTGAATGAGCGGCATGTTTCTGGTAAGGGACAATCGGTCGAGGCCTCTCTCTACGACACGGGCATACAGCTTCAGCATCCTCATGCACCCAATTACCTGATGTCCGGCAATGCCCCGAAGCTGACCGGAAATTCCCACCCAAATATCGCGCCTTATGATCTCTATCCAACGCGGACGACACCGGTATTTCTTGGTGTGGGCAACCATGGACAGTTTACGAAACTCTGTGCTGCACTCGGTGAGCCGGAGCTTTCCAACGACCCTCGTTTCGCGGACAACTCGCTCAGGGTCGCCAATCGCTCAGCCCTGAACGACGCGCTTGTCAAACTCTTTGCTGATACAGACGGGGTTGAGGTTGCAACAAAGCTTCTGGCGGCCGGTGTGCCTGCAGGTGCCGCAATGTCAGCGCCGGAAGCGCTCAACCATCCGCATACCCGGCACCGCGACATGGTTGTCGAGATGGACGGATATTCCGGCACAGGTGTTGCCGTGAAGTTGAGCCGCACGCCGGGATCCGCGAAAACCGCCCCCCCGGCGTTCGGGGCACAAGGACGCCAAATTCTCAAGGAACATGGTTTTGAAGAAAGCGAAGTTGAAAGCTTCATCCGCGATGGCGTGATGTGGGAGCAGCCAAAATAGTCGCCTGATCCGCCCGGAAACCGAAAACAGGACTTGAAGTCCCCCATCGCACTTCTGATAGTATGGATATAGAAACTGCGGCCAACCCAGCCGCCTCAATAAAAAAGAGGAACGAACACAATGGTCAAATTCGGTGTAAATCAGTCGGTTGAACGCAAGGAAGATTTTCGCCTCATCACCGGATCGGGCGAGTACACGGATGATATCACACTGGATGGGCAGCTATATGGATATATGCTGCGATCCCCTGTCGCTCATGCGAAGATACTGTCGATTGATGTTGATGATGCCCGCGCGGCCCCCGGCGTAGTCGATATCATCCTTGGCACGGAACTTGAGGCAGACAAGGCCAACCAGCTCCCCTGCATGATTCCGCTAAAAAACCGCGATGGCAGTGATCGCTCCGATCCCGGTCATGCCGTTCTAGCTACCGACAAAGTCCGCTACGCTGGCGACAATATTGCATATATCGTTGCAGAGAGCCTTGCTCAGGCGAAAGATGCCGCTGAGCTGATCATGTTCGATTTCGACGAATTGGATGTTGTTGTCGATACGAAAACCGCAAATGAAGACGGACAGCCGCTCGTTCATGATAGCGTCGCGAATAACGTGGCGTTCGACTGGGCGCAGGGTGACGAAAAGAATATCAACGATGTGATGGCCAATGCGGCCCATGTCACCGAGATTGACCTGATCAACAACCGGGTTGTCGTAAACTCGATGGAGCCGCGCGGCCTGATCGCTGATTGGGACACAACTGAAGAGAAAATGACAGTCCGCATGGGAACACAGGGCGGCTGGGTCCTTCGGTCCTTGCTCGCCAATTCCATATTGCACGTTCCCGAGGAAAAAGTCCGGGTTATCACCCCGGATGTCGGCGGTGCGTTTGGGATGAAGCTCTTCTTTTATTCCGAATGTGCGGCAACGGTCTGGGCATCCCGCAAGCTTGGCCGACCGATTAAATGGATGGGCGAGAGAAGCGATGCATTCCTCTCTGACACTCAAGGGCGCGACCATGTCACACACGCCAAGCTTGCCTTTGATGCAGACCAGAAGATTACCGGCATGATGGTGGAAACGAACGCCAACCTGGGCGCCTATTTCTCAACATTTGGGCCGCTGATTCCGACGATGGCCGCCGTAAAGGTGATGCCGGGCGTCTATGACATTCCCGATTTCTATTACCATTGCACAGGCGTTTTCACTAATACTGTGCCGGTCGATGCCTATCGCGGCGCCGGCCGACCGGAGGCGATCTATATTATCGAACGGCTGATGGACAAGGCCGCACGGGAGTTTGGCATCGGACAAGATGAAATTCGCCGGAAGAACTTTATTCCAGTGGCCGCCATTCCCTACAAGACAGCGACCGGCTGCGTCTATGACAGCGGTGAGTTTGAGCGGATTATGGATCGCGCACTTGAAACCTCTGGCTGGTCAGACTTTTCGGCCCGTAAAGCAAAGTCGGCGGAAAATGGCAAACGCCGCGGGATCGGCATGTGCTATTTTATCGAAGCGACCGCCGGCAACCCGACCGAGAATGCGACCATCCGCTTCGAGGATGAAAATCGTGTCACCCTCGCTGTCGGCACACAATCTTCCGGTCAAGGCCATTCGACGGCCTATGCCCAGATTGTGGCTGAGCGACTTGGCGTCCCGTTCGAGAATATAGACGTGATCCAGGGGGATACGGACAAGATCAAGACCGGTGGTGGTACAGGAGGATCTCGCTCCCTGACGACGCAAGGCCCCGCCATTCATGCCGCGAGCGACGAGGTGATCAATAAGGGCAAAGAGCTTGCGGGTCATTTTCTGGAGACGGCAGCGGTGGACATTGAATTTTCCGCTGAGGAGGGAGAGTTTGCCGTTGCCGGAACGGACCGCAAAATCGGCATCCTTGAGCTTGCGCATCGCGCCCGCGGTCTTGGACAATTGCCGGAGAACCTTGCCGAGGGACTTAATGCCGAAGCCAGCTTTACAGTTGAGGCCTTTACCTACCCCAATGGCTGCCATATTGCCGAAGTCGAAATTGACGAGCTCACAGGAGCAACCGATGTCGTTCGCTATGTCATCGTTGATGACTTCGGGACCATTGTGAATCCGGCGCTGGTCCGCAACCAGGTGATCGGCGGCGTGGGTCAGGGTATTGGCCAGGCGCTCACGGAACATACCGTCTACAGTGACGATGGGCAGCTCCTGACCGGTTCCTTCATGGACTATGGCATGCCGCGCGCAGATCATGTTCCTGTCGATCTCCTGTATGAAACAATCGAAGTACCCTGCACCATGAACCCCATGGGCGTAAAAGGTTGTGGGGAGGCGGGCTGCATAGCCGCGCCGCCTGCTGTGATTAACGGGATCATTGATGCCCTCCAAGATATTGGGGTCCGGCATATCGATATGCCGGCGACTCCGCAGAAGGTCTGGAACGCCATCCAAATGGCGAGTTAGAAAACAAGAGTTTGACGAGAATCTTCATAGATGCGGATGCCTGCCCGGTTAAAGACGAGGTGTATCGTGTTGCCGGGCGGCACAAACTGGTAACCTATGTGGTCAGCAACAGCTGGATGCGCCTTCCGCAGAGCCTCCTCATTGAGCAAATCGTCGTCGATGACGGCTTTGATGCGGCGGATAACTGGATTGCCGAAAATGTGAAGGCGGGCGATGTCGTGATTACCTCCGACATCCCGCTTGCGGACAAAGCACTGCAAAAATCCGCCGTTGTCCTTGGTCCCACCGGCAAAGCCTTTACCCAGCAATCTATCGGCATGGCCCTCGCCATGCGGGACCTGAACAGTCACCTCAGACAGACCGGGGAAATCGCCGGGTATAACGCCGCCTTCAGCAAGAAAGATCGCAGCCAATTTCTGAATGTGCTGGAGAACACTCTGCAAAAGCTTCAGAAGGGAAGAAGCAGTTTTGATAAATGAATGAGGAAATGGCGCACCGGGGAAGATTCGAACTCCCGACCCCTAGATTCGTAGTCTAGTGCTCTATCCAGCTGAGCTACCGGTGCTTATTGACAACCTTGTCCGTTGACGATAGGGGGCATTATCGTAACTGCCGCCCGCCTGAGGATCGGGAAATTAATCAAAAGGGGGGGGCATTGCAAGCGATTAAACCAGATTTTTGTAAAAAGTTGTTTCGAAATCGGTTCTTGTCGCCACGCTTTTCATTAGATACTATCTTGCACTGTTTTCCGGTTACAAAAACCGCCCGGTATGGTAAAGCGTTTTGTTTCCCGCTGCCGGGTTCTTGCGCGCACAGAAATAAAGAGTGTTGTACAATCATGGTCTTCCACCTTACCCGCCCCATTGCACTATGCGCCGTGTTATTCGTCGCCAGCTGCTCTTTCGTCGATGAAACATTGCTTCCGCCCCTGACCGGAGACCCGGCGCCTGCGAATGCAGGGAAAACTGAGTTGTCGGCAGAGGATAAGGCCGCAATGGGAGTTGACAAGACGGCGACACAATCCATGGCGCCGGCTGCTCCTGCTCCTGCTGGGCGGTATACACTGCCTGAAGTTACTTCGGCCCCTAGTACGGGAACTGTGGTCGGCCAAAGAGTTGAAACTCTGCGGGATAGTTTAAGAGCATTGCAAGCGCGCGTAAATCAGAACAGCGCCCAGTTTGAAGAAATAGAAGCCTCTACTACGGCGACGTCGCAGCGCTATCATGGTACCATGGCCGCCATTAACGCACGTCTTCAAATCGGAACAACAAAAGGCAATCCCATTCTGATCAGTCAGTGGAATGAAGCGCAAGGCGACCTGGAAGAGATCGCGGCCGATGTATCCCGCATGAACAATCTTGCCAACTCCGTCGCGGGGGATGCCGGTGAAGTAGGATTCTTGCTCGAATCAGTGCAATCTGCGTTTGAACTGAGCGGCGCTATTGAGGAAGATCATCGTCAACTGACCGTTCTGGAAGATGAAACCAGTCGAACCTCGGTCCTCACAAATCGTCTGCTGACGCAGCTGACAAACGATATCAACCGTCAGACGGCCTATGTCGGGACGGAGCGGATGAACCTCACCAACACCTCGATCGCTATCAAGAATGGTGGGTTCCTTGGCACGAGTGCCGGCACACGGAATTACCTTCAAACAGCGAAAGCCGATACGGCGACCGGAGAGCGTCAGGCACTTGTCATCATTCGGTTTGACCGCGAAGACGTAGCCTATGAGCAGGCGCTTTATGATGCGGTCAGCCAAGCAATGCAGGAACGCCCGCAATCCAATTTTGATATCGTCTCCATCGCGCCATTACAGGGAAATCTCGCCAATAATCAGGCAACATCCGTGCGCAATGCAGAGCGGGTTTTACGCTCCCTCACAGACATGGGCCTGCCCGCTTCAAGAGTGAATCTTTCGAGTGCCTCAAATGCAAATGTGACATCGAACGAGGTGCATGTTTACGTGCGGTAAACTATTTGCCGAACGAGGACAAAAGAAAAGCGACGGTTTTATCCGTCGCTTTTTTTCAATACAGCCGCAGCAGCAACTATAATCCCTTGCATATCAGAAGAGCATGCCTTCGACATTCTCCACGAAGAAGGCAACGCCGATACCTGCGGCAACCGCCCCGGCAATACGTGGCTTTGTCGCGGTAGCGTCGGAAGCGCGCCACATCCTTTCGACCACAAGACCGGCGCCTATGGCAATCAAATACTGAATAATCGCAAACCCCGCCAGATAGGATACAAGCGGTGTCGCTTCAGCGCCGATAATAGCCTCGCCGTAAGCGCCGCCATGGAAAATTCCGGCGATCGCGAAAATTGCCAAATAGACAGCTGACGGGATTTTCTGGCCTGACATGACCAAGGCGCCCAGCAGAATAACGGATCCGGTAATGATCAACTCAGCATAAGGCAATACCGTGCCATTTGCGATTAAAAGGCAGCCCGCCAACGTTCCGCCCACGAAGACAAGAGGCGCCATATATTTACGTGTGAGGAACACTGCGGCCAGCCCCACCAGAACGATAAAGGCAAGATGATCAATTCCGATTATCGGATGGCCAATGCCTGAAAGGAATCCATCCATAAATGTATTTGGGGTGGCCCCTCCCATGGGGTGATGGGCGAAGGCCATACTCGGCACGGCCGCAGCCGCAAGTCCTGTCAACGCTGCTATTATTTTTCGCATGTTTCTCTCCTATGTTCGTCTCACCCGACGAATTGACTCTATCTTTTCTCAGCGGCAGGTCTCCTGGCTCGCGCAGTACCGGTGTTTTCTGCCTTCCCAGATTTCTCCAGTGGCCTCATCGAAAACCCCTCGACGCTCACAGTTGCGGGGGCAGCTATAGATTTGAACAAAAGTTTGCCCGCACTATATTCCCTCTTAGTCCACCCATAACGGTGGAAGTAACCGCCTTGTGGGAACTTTATCAACTGCAATCCTATATGACCAGCAGCAATTAGCAGGATTCGCGTGAACTTCCGGCACACATTATTGCAACTTCCAATTCAAAGGACACAGCTCCACGACAGCTCCGACACAAGTCGACCTAATATTAAAATAATTCTAAAAATTACTTGCATAAAATAAGTGATGAATTATATGAAGGAGGTCTTCAGAATTATAGAAACATTGGAGTTGATAGAGATGAAAAATATGGAAGGCCAGAAGGTCCCGAACGTCACTTTTAAAACCCGCGTTGGCGATAGATGGCAGGACGTTACAACTGATGAATTGTTCAAGGGCAAGAAGGTCGCATTATTCGCTCTACCAGGAGCATTCACACCGACATGCTCTTCTTCACATCTGCCGCGCTACAACGAACTTGCGCCGACACTGGCGAAGTGCGGTATTGACGATGTCCTCTGTCTGTCGGTCAACGATACATTTGTCATGAATGAATGGAAAAAAGATCAGAATGCAGAGAACATCACTTTTATTCCGGACGGTTGCGGCACTTTCTCTGAAGGAATGGGTATGCTGGTAGATAAGGAAGATCTCGGCTTTGGTAAGCGTTCATGGCGCTATTCCATGATTGTCGATGACGGCGTCGTCGAGAAAATGTTTATCGAGCCGGACGTCGAAGGTGACCCGTTCGAAGTCTCCGACGCGGATACGATGCTTGAATATCTCGATCCATCGGTGAAGAAACCTCAGGCAATCACGGTCTTCACGAAACCGGGCTGTGGTCACTGCGCAAGGGCGAAATCTGCACTTGATAAAGCTGGTCTCGGCTATGAGGAGATTGTTCTTGGAACCGACGCAACAATGCGGTCCCTGCGGGCAGTATCTGGTGCATTAACGACACCGCAGATCTTTATTGATGGTGAAAAAATCGGGGGTGCCGACGAACTGGAAAGTTACCTGGGGTCCGGGCAGAGTGCTGCTGCGTAAACCAAAAAATACCGCGAAGGAGGTTTTTTGCCTGCCTTCTTCAAAAAAGAAACCCGCTGGTGAGAGCCAGCGGGTTTTGCTTTGTAAGCATGAAGCAAGAGTTACTCGCTCCAAGACATCCGGGCGACGTCCGTCACAAAGAATGGGATATCCTGCCAGACGCCGTTCAGACCCTTGCGGACCACAATGACACGTGGCAGTTGGAACAGATACCCATTCACCGCATCCTCGGCCAACATTTTCTGTGCGGTCTGCAGGAGCTCGGTACGTTCTGCGGCCGAAGCTGCGGATTCAGCCGCCGCGACAACCTCGTTGAACTTCGTGTTATTGTAGTTGAAGTAATAGCCTTCACGGGCATAAATACCAATATCCATCGGTTCTACATGCGAGACGATGGAAAGGTCGTAGTTTTTCTTCTTGTAGACCTCATCCAGCCATTTCGGCCAGTCGACATTTTCGATCTTGATCTTGAAACCGGCTTTTTCCAACTGGGACGCAACGATCTGCCCCCCCTTGCGCGCATAATCATCCACTGGCGGCAATTTCAAGGAAAGTTCCAACCCGTCCGGATATCCGGCTTCCGCCAGGAGCTGTTTCGATTTTTCAGGATCATAAGGATAGGTACCAGTCAGGTCGATATAGTCCGGATGATGCGGGGCAAAATGCGAGCCGATTGGCGTTCCAAATCCGAACATCGCGCCATCGATAATTTCCTGCCGGTTGATCGCATGGGCAATTGCCTGGCGAACCTTGAGCTTGGATAACGCTTCATTCGCATTGTTCGTACTCAGGATGGTTTCGCCATTGGTGTTTCCAACCAAAATGTCAAAATCCGCCTTCAAGGCATCATTGCCAATCAGTTCATTCGGAATATCCGCTGAATCCACATCCCCTGTAAGAAGGGCAGCAAGCCGCGCTGAGCCATCGCCAATGAAGCGGAAGGTAACTTTCTTGATCGCCACATCATCTTTATCGCGATAGGTATCAGCAGCCGTCAGTTTCAGGCTGTCGCCCTTTGTCCATGTGTCAAATTTATACGGGCCCGTGCCGACTGGCATCGTCTCGTTGGTCGCATCCGACGCCGGATCAACAATCACCGCCGTCGATTCGCCCAGCTGTTCCAGAAGGTCCGGACGCCGCTCTTTCAGCTTGATGACGACCGTATTCGCATCCGGTGTCTCAATGCTTTCCATATTTGTGAAGCGGTCCTTGCGCTTGTTCTGGCTATCTTCGGCGGCATTGGCCTCAAACGTATATTTGACATCGGAGCTGTCAAAGTCCGTTCCATCATGAAATTTCGCGCCTTCAACCAACTTGAATGTGTATGTCAAGCCGTCATCACTGATTGTCCAGCTTTCGGCAAGGGCAGGGTGAACCATGCTCTTTTCATCAACGCGAGTTAGCCCTTCATACACATTGTAAAGCGTGGTCAATGAAATGGCCGCAGCGGCACCCGTTCTCGGATCGAGCCCGGGGGGCTCAAGCCGCTGGGCGAACGTCACGCTGTCATTCGCAGCCAAAGCCATTTGCGGCGCCAACATTGCACCGGCAAGGGCTGTAGCAATTAGTAATTTCTTCATTCGCTTTCTCCCTAATATAAAAGCCTCATTATTACGATAAGTAACCCGGAATTCCGCCCAAACTTGTGGCGTTATAAACTGCCCGGGCAATGGATCTAGCGACACAATCTGCAGCCATCGCTCCGATCCTGGCCACACCCATTGCCCTTGGGCCCGACAGCTCTATTTTCTCGGTCGATAATGCAAAAATACTATCGCCGTCGAATGGGGTATGTACAGGCCTAATTGCACGTGCCAGACCATCATGCGCCATAATGGCGATACGCTTTGCTTCCGACTTGGTGAGGGTGACGTTTGTCGCGACAACACCAATGGTAGTATTTTCCGCTAATCTTGACTCCGCTGGCATGTCCAAAGGTATGTCTGCGGAAATTTCGGGAGCGCCGAGGCCCCCAAATTCCCCTTGTTGTTCCAGCGCCCAAGCCCAAAAATGCCGTGTTCCCGGGACAAGAACGCTACCAACCGGATTGACCGCGAAGACGGCGCCGACCTGTATGCCATCATCACTCACAAGTGACGCACTTCCAAGTCCGCCTTTAATCCGTCCTGCCGCCGCACCGTATCCGGCCCCAATATTTCCGAGTAAAAAATCTTCCTCCACATTCCCGACCGCGGTCATTCCAAGGTTACGATAGGGCGGCATGTCTCCCCAATTCTTGTCTCCTGCATTCGCGAGATCAAAAAGAATGGCGGAGGGAACAATCGGAACATGCAGTCCCCTGACATCAAAACCGCGACCCTGTCTGGCAAGAGCCATTATAGCACCGGAGGCCGCCTCCAGCCCGAAAACCGACCCCCCACTCAGCACCACGGCATCTACCCTTTCCACCAGGCAATCGGGATTTAGCACCTCGGTCTCACGTGTGCCCGGGCCACCACCACGAACGTCAACCCCGGCGACCGCAGCGGTGTCGGGAACGATTGCCGTTACGCCGGTCATTACATGCGCGTCCTCAGCATTGCCTATTTTTATACCGTCGACATCTGTGATAAGGTTTCTCGCGCCAAGTTTATTCATGGTTATCAACTTTTGTTATTACTTACGCAACGTTAGCCTTGGCATAGGCAGGGGTCAACTGATCTTCGTGACCTACGCGGTGTCAAAAAAGGAAGCGAATTTTATGCCCATCGCCCAGCCCTTACTAATCCGTTCATGCGGCCTCATCATGTTGATGACCTTGACTTTCCTGTTCCATAGAGGGCCGGTCCAGGCTCAGGAACCGCCGAAGTTCATGATTTCCGCGGCCAATCCACTGGCTGCCGAAGCGGGGCGGGATATGCTTGCGCGGGGTGGCAGCGCGATTGACGCCGCGATCGCAACGCAGATGATGCTGACCCTGGTCGAGCCACAATCCTCCGGCATCGGCGGCGGGGCGTTCCTGCTGTATTTTGACAAGGGGACAAAGCAACTCGAAACTTACGACGGACGGGAAAAAGCCCCATCGGTGATAAAAGAAACCCATTTCCTGAATGCGGATGGCAGCAAGAAAAAATTCTATGAGGCTGTTGTCGGCGGCGGATCCGTTGGCGTGCCAGGCGTCGTTGCAATGATGGCAAAGGCACATGAAGTGCACGGAAACTTGCCCTGGAAAGATCTATTTACTCCTGCCATTGCACTTGCGACTGAAGGGTTCCTGATTTCCCCACGTCTCCACTATCTTCTCGATCGCGACGAATACCTGAGAACCAAGCCTTCGGCGGCGGCTTATTTCTATGAGACCGATGGATCGGCAAAAGCAGCTGGGACGCGGCTAAAAAATCCGGTGTTAGCCAGAACATTGACGCGTATCGCGAACGAAGGGCCGGATGCGTTCTATCATGGTACGATTGCCGAGGAAATTGTCGAGACAGTCCGCAGCGACAATATGAACCCCGGCGTTTTGTCCCTGGCTGATATGGCTAATTACAAGGCGGTCAAACGGGAGCCAGTTTGCGCGCCCTATCGCGCACATCGGGTGTGCGGGATGAGCCCACCCACCTCGGGCGGCATCACATTATTACAGACGCTACGAATACTTGAGAACTGGGATGTGCCTACACTTAAACCGGGAAGTACTGAAGCGATTGACCTCATCGCGCAGGCAAGTGCGCTGGCCTTTGCCGACCGGGGGAAATATCTCGCGGACGGAGACTTTATTGATATTCCAATCAATAGGTTATTAAGTCCTGATTACACGAAAAGCCGGGCAAATCTCATCTCGCCCGGCGAATCACAACTGCCGTTCGAGGCTGGCGTGCCGCTGCAAAAGCAGGGATCGCTCGGCCTTGATAACGCCATTGAGCTTCCGTCAACCAGCCATTTCAGCATTCTGGACAGTTTCGGAAATGCAGTATCCATGACAACGTCAGTTGAGAATGTATTCGGTTCGCGGTTGATGGTTGGCGGTTTCATTCTCAACAATCAGTTGACGGATTTTTCCTTTGCCCCCGAAACGGAGGACGGACCGGTTGCCAATCGCGTTCAACCGAACAAACGCCCGCGCAGCTCCATGTCGCCAACGATAGTGTTTGATGCAGACGGTAATTTAAAGATGGTTATCGGCTCGCCTGGTGGCAGCCGGATTATCGGCTATGTGCTGAAGACAGTTGTTGCAACACTGGACTGGAAAATGGGAATGCAGGAGGCAATTGATTTTCCGCATTTCGTCAACCGGAACGGAGCCCTTGATCTTGAGGCGGATACAGCCGTTGCGGATCATCAGGAACCGCTGGAGGAAATTGGGTACAAAGTGAATGTCCGCAGTCTCAACAGCGGCCTTCATGGCATCCTGATGACGCCGAAAGGATTGGAAGGGGGAGCGGACCCCAGGCGGGAAGGCATCGTCCTTTCACAATAAACGCCTGATCAACTTCCTCAATCCTCCGGCAACTGTACGACAATAAAGAGGCGGGAAAACGGATACAGGGTCGATCCATCACGACGTACCGGATAAGCCTCCATTAGACGCTCGGCATACTGGCTTTCAAAAGCACCGATCTCATTACCGTCAAGCGCGGCAAGAAATGGTCTCAGAGCCGTTCCCCGTGTCCATTCAAGGACGGCATCCCTGCCCTTGAGTACCTGAAAATAGGTTGTTTCCCATATGTTGATTTTGTCGGCCAGCGGCGACAGCAAATCAAAATACCAGTTTATATTATGAACCGGTGCGGGTCGGACAAGTGATCCCAGCCTGTCTATCCATTCCTCAGACTGTGCAAGATCGTACAACGCTTCATGGGAAGGCGCCGAAAAATTGTTTGGCATCTGCACGGCCAGAACGCCCCCCGGGCGGAGCTGCTCCAAAAGCTTCGGGAATAGCTTCTCATGGTCATCCAGCCAATGCAGCGCCGCATTACTGAAAATAAGGTTGCCCTTACTTGTGGGAGAAAATTCAGCGATATCGCCGACCTTCCATTCAATGGATGGATGCTCCCGTTTCGCTTTTGCAAGCATATCCTCCGAGCTGTCGATACCAATGACAACTGCTTCGTTCCAGTGTTGCGACAAGAGCGCGGTCACATTGCCGGTGCCACATCCCAAGTCATAAATCACCGACGGCGCGTGAGATGGAACCTGAGACAGAAGATCGATGGCCGGACGTAGCCGATGGTCAGAAAAAAGAGAGTATTGTTCAGGGTTCCATGTCATAGCCAGCCGTGCCTCCTCACCGGGTCATTCTGACAAGGTAGCAACATTATCCGGTAAATAAACAGGCCATTTTAAGAAAGCTGGATAACGGGCGTATCTATTCTTTAACCGTCGGGTCGGACTTGGCGGATTGAACAGGGGCAAATTCCATAACCTGACTGTCATTTTCGATTGACGAAGCGAGTGCTGGCGCCTTTCTGACACGCACGGAACGTTCGGTATGGTAAGGGTTTTCTTCTGCATAGCAATTTACGGAGCCAAGTGTTTTATAGCAGTAGACCAAGGGTTGCATATGAGCTTCCTTCTCGGGCGTACAAAAATCATCTCCACTGGAAAGATTGGTGAAGGAGCATGACTCGCCGAACCATCCGGCAACTTCCCGATCAACTTTCTTGAACACATCGCTGGAACAGCCGCCGGTAACGAGTGCGGCACCCAGTAGAAGGCTTATTTTTAAACACCGCATTTTCCGCATGCAGATCATCCTGATTTCCGGACACTACGACCGGGCTGGTTTACAGGCATGAAATGTAACGGATGGACAGTTTAAATAGCGTTAATCAGGCATTTCAATGCAGAAGACCGTCCCGGAGGCTCCGGTTCGCTCCAGCGTAATTCGGCCACCATGAGCGACTATCAACTCGCGGGAAATCGACAGTCCAAGGCCGGTCCCTTCTGCCCTTGCGGATCCAGAGAATGGTTCGAAAAGATGCTCTTTCGCTTTGACGGGAAGTCCCGGCCCGCTGTCACAGATACGAATGAGGGTTCGCGTTCCGGCCCGCAGGGCGTGAACTTCAATTTTTCCCACCCCCTCCATTGCCTGCACGGCATTGCGGGAAAGGTTCAACAATATCCTGTAGAACTGGTCCCGGTCCGCGTTCAACATGAGCCCCGCCGGAATCCGGTTCTGCCAGGTTATGCCGTTATTTTCCCGCAAACCAACAGAGGTTTTAACCTCATTCACCAATGGCTCCAGAAGGAAGCGTTCCTTTTTGGGTTCCCGCTCATCGGCCCGCCCGTATTTGAGCGTTTGCGTACACAGGTCAATCGCGCGATCGATACTGGTCATCAGCCGAGGTACGACTTTTTGAACCTTCGGGTCTTTTATCTCAGAAAGGCTATCACTCACGATTTGTGATGTGGAGAGGATATTGCGCAAATCATGGCTGATTTTGGTAACAGCGATCCCGAGCGCGACCAGATGCTGTTTCTGTGTCAGGGCAGAGCGAAGGCGCGACTGCATGATCTCTAGCTCCCGCTCAGCGACACCAATTTCATCGCGCCGCCGCGACGGGACAACCGCGGTACTCACGTCCTCCGGCGCCCGGCGAAAGGCAATCATGCTCTCGCTTAGTCGCCGCATCGGGCGCACCAACAGCCAGTGCAACGCCAGATATACAAGTATTGCCGTCAGCGAGGAAATCATCAGTGAGAGCCAAAAAATGTTCCAGGCATAGTCATACATGGCATCGATCAAGGGCGCCTCATCAATGACCACCTCAAGCGATGAGTTTGGCTCGTTTTCAATCGGACTGATAATACGGATAATCCGGTCAGGCCCCACCATCAGGCTCATAAAGGCATGTTCAATCAGAAGCGCCGGATTCTGGTCCGCAAGGTTAAACTCCGCGTCAATGCTGATAGGCATATTTTCGCTCAGAATCAAAAGCCGGGAATTCGCGCCATGTAGAACAACACTGCGCGCGCCAACCCGAAACAACAATTCTTCCCGAAGTTCATCGGATACCATGTTGTCCGGTGACGCCAAGAGAGAGAGGGTAGCCAAATGGGCAAACTCTGTCTTTTTGACCAGATAGTTCAGCCGGAAGAAAGCAATTGACGGGACAAAAATAAGGACTTCCGCCAGCATGACAAAAAGAAGCGTCAGTATCAGCAATCGTGCTGATAGACTGCGAAAAGGCGCCACAATTTTTCCAATAAAAGCCATTCGTTAGAATAGATCAAAAAAACGGGCCGGTATCAACTTAATGATACCTACCCGTTTTTCGCATGCGGCGCCGATGGCGCCAGATCCGTCAATGCCCCGATTGTTAGCTTTTCTTGGCTGCGCAAGGATTTGCCTTGCAAGGGTTGCAAGGATTGCAGGTCTTTTTGGCTGCACATGGATTACATGGGTTGCATGCCTTTTTCGCCGCACACGGGTTACAGGGGTTGCACGCCTTTTTTGCTGCACATGCATTACAGGCTTTCTTCGGGGCACAAGACGCGACGGCGCCCGGAATGACAGCGGTTGACGCCATTGAGGCAATCGCCGCGGCCGTTAAAACTTCCTTGAACATGATTCTCTCCTGTTTTGACTCGTTAACTTCAAAAAGCAATCGATTGCTTTAGGGGAGAATGCGCTTGAATCGTGCAAAATCCGAATCAACTGCGATAACGAACGCGTTATCATTTCGTGTTAACCAAAAAAGGAGAGGAACTTGACGATCGCCCGGGTTCTGGAACTGAAAAGGCTTGGTGTATAATAGCTTCCCGCGACCCGTTTACTTATTTCACCATATGTCGGATAGGGCGCAATATAACTTGCCATGGCGCCGATTTTCAGCTTTTCCGAAATGGCCAGGCCCCAGGGATGGATTAACTCACCCGCGTGCGGGCCAACAATGCCCGCACCCAGTATCCGGCCTTTACTCGTCGTGACGGCCTTGATCATACCATCGGTTTGCCGTTCCGTACGGGCGCGGTCGATATCCGAGAACGGGAAGGTAAGGACCTTGATCTTGTCTCCATATTGCTCCCTTGCCGCAGCTTCATTCAAGCCGACATTGGCAAGCTCCGGATCCGTAAAGGTCACCCAGGGAACAGCGCTGTAATCTACCTTGGCCGGCAACCGGAATAGTGCATTCCGGATAAAGATCCCGGCGTGATAATTGGCAATATGGGTGAATTGATATCCGCCCGCAACATCGCCGATGGCGTAAATCTTCTTGTTTGACGTGCGAAGCCTGGAATCCACCTTCACACCTTTCGGCGTATACTCAACGCCCGCCCCTTCCAAATTAAGAGTCTCCACATTTGCCTTTCGTCCCGCCGCCACCAGCAAATGCGATCCCGCTAACGTTTCTGCGGTCTCTCCTTCTCCCAAAGAGATATGATAGGTTCCCGTTTTATCTTTCACCACATGCGATATTTTCACCTCTTCGCGAATATCGATGCCGTCGCGGCGCAGCTCCTCCAAAACAATTTTACTCAAGTCGGAATCATCCCGTCCAAAGGCCTTGAATGCTTCAAGCACTGTGACACTGGAGCCCAGTCGGACATGCGCCTGCGCCATTTCAAGACCGATTGGTCCGCCACCGATAATGATCAGATGATCCGGCTTGGTGCGATTCTCGAATATTGTTTCATTGGTGAGATAGCCTGCTTCCTCCAGCCCCGCAATGGGCGGTGCCGTGGCCCGGGATCCGGTAGCGATGACAAAGCGCCGCGCCTTAATACGGACATCATCGACTTCCAGTTCAAACTCCGAGACAAAACGTCCAAACCCTTGCAATACTTCAACGCCAAGCCCTTCAAACCGCTCCACCGAATCATGCGGCGCAATTGAGGCGATAACATCCTGTACATGATCCATGACTTTTGGAAAATCGACCTCCGGCGCGGCACCACTGACTCCAAAGTTCGCTGCATCTTTCAAACTTGCTGCTTTTTTTGCGGCGGCTATCAGCGCCTTTGACGGAACACAGCCGTAGTTGAGGCAATCCCCGCCCATCTTGCCGCCTTCGACAAGAACTGTTTTCGCACCCATCTGGCTCGCGCCCGCAGCAACGGAAAGACCACCAGATCCCCCCCCTATTACACAAATATCCGTCTTTATCTGTTTTGCCATGGGGCGAAATCCTGTCCTTATATCTTTTGCTTGCGAAGTTTCTTTATAACAACTGGCAAAAGGGCAATGACCCCCAATGCACAGAAAGAGAGAATAATTTCCGGCGTCACCAGGGACGTGATCTTGAAATCAAGAACACAATCCGTTCGCCCTGCATCCACGCATGCCTGATATACAGACTGTTGTTCCCGGATAATGCTGTCCAGCCCTCCCCCAAGATAAGCGAAAACAAACGTTCCCGGAATAATTCCAAAGAATGTCCCGACGATATAGGTACGGAGCTTCACACCCAGAAACGCAGGCGCAATATTGACCAGCCAAAAAGGAAACAGCGGAACGAGACGTAGAAACAATAGATAGCTTAGCGCATTCTCGGCAAATCCCTCTTCCAGCTTTTTCAGTTTTGGTCCCGCCTTCTTGCGAAGCGGCTCTCCCAGAGAGGTTGCAGCAATCAGGAACAGCAATGTCGCCCCGATCGTGGCGGCGAAAACAGTCATCAGTCCCGCGGCAACCCAGCCAAACAGAAAACCACCGGTTACGGTCATCAACGCGCCCCCGGGCAGCGATAGTGCAACGATAACGACATAAAGCCCCATATAGAGGAGTGCCGCCGCCACATAGTTCGCCGTCACAAACTCAATCAGCCGGTCCCGGTTCTCACTTAACGCACGGAATGTCAGATATTCATCCAGGCCGAAAATAAAAAATGCAGCGATCGCCATCAAAATCAACAGAACGGGGAACAGTTTTCTCACCGAGAACCCTTTTCCAGTCGCTTGCTTGCGGTCAGTTAACTTATCCATTTATGATTCGACCTTTACCCGCGATGGCAAGAATTATGTGCCTGAGCCTAGCACAAACTCCGCTTCTGCGACAAAATGTAGCGTACAATGGCATATCCTCTATACAAGTGTCTTTCACAACAAAACTTATCGAAACTTATGGATCATCGATAGTTTCGAAAGTCCCATTCACCCAAAAGTGAGCCGAAGTGACCCCCCTCATATCGGAAACTGTCAAAATTCATCTCCTGCATTGACTTCATGTGGGAGAAACCTTATACAGCGGGGCTTGTTTTCCCTTCGCGCAACACGGCGCGGATGATCGACGGAGAAGTCTCTTGAAACGTACATATCAGCCGAGCAAACTTGTTCGCGCACGCCGCCATGGTTTTCGTGCCCGCCGGGCAACGGTCGGCGGACGCCGGATTCTTGCAAATCGCCGCACTAAAGGCCGCAAGAGCCTTTCAGCTTAATCCATGCCGGTAGGCGTCGAACGACTGAAAAAACGCGCGGATTTTCTCCGCGTTGCGTCTGTTCGTCGCAAATGGGCCGCGCCGGGGATGGTGCTGCAAGCAGCAAAGCGTTCCGATGCGCCCGGCACCGACGGTGTCCGTGTAGGATTTACCGTGACAAAAAAGGTTGGCAATGCGGTTATCCGAAACCGTATCAAGCGTCGCTTGCGGGCCATTGCACAGGAAGTCATACCGGCTTATGCCGACGATGGATGGGATTTGGTTCTAGTCGGGCGCAATGCGACCAAGGAGCGGAATTATGAAGACCTGAGGCGGGACCTTCGTAAGTCGCTCGGCAAGGTTGGGGCTAACGCGAAAGAGCAAAGGGGGAGCGAATGATAAAGTCTCTTCTAGTGACGCTTCTTAGCACTCCGATCAGATTATATCGCTATATTATCTCTCCGCTGATCCCAGCGAACTGCCGCTACTATCCGAGTTGTTCCTCCTATGCTATTGAGGCACTTACTGTTCACGGCCCTGTCAAGGGCAGCTGGCTGACATTGTGCCGCTTGGGCCGATGCCATCCGTTCGGCGGGGAAGGGTACGATCCGGTACCACATAAACACGGAAATTGTCATCATGGCGCGCGGGGCTCGATTCGTCGCGCCCGCATCGATTAAAACGTTAGGGCTGTAAATAATGTCAGATCAGAAAAACCTGATCATTGCGATCGTTCTTTGTTTCCTGATTATCTTCGGGTTTCAATACTTCGTTGAAGGCCCGCAATTAGAGCAACAGCAGCAAACGACAACGTCCAGCAGCGACAACACATCATCCCAAGTTCCGGCAGCCACGCAAGGAGCCAGCATACCGAGTGCTCCAGGCTCAGCCGAACAGGATTCGCTGACGCGTGCGCAAAGCCTTGAGAAAGTAGAACGGGTCAGGATTAACACACCGGCTCTTCATGGCTCAGTTTCTTTGACAGGCGCCCGGCTCGATGATTTGACCCTGATTGACTACCGCGAGACAATTGACCCTAACAGTGCCGAAATCAAACTACTTTCTCCGGCGGGAAGCCCGAACCCCTATTATGCGGAATTCGGTTGGAGCCCTGCGCCCGGCGCCGACATCAAGCTCCCGAATGCTCAAACCCTCTGGAGTACAGAAGCGACAGAGCTTACGCCTGAAAAACCGCTTAAGCTGACATGGGACAATGGCGACGGCTTGATATTCCATCGGACAATCTCGATTGACGAACATTATATGTTTGCGATCGAGCAGATGATCGAGAACCAGACCGACACCGCGATCACCCTGTTTCCCTATGGCCTCATTTCTCGCCATGGAACGCCGGAAACCACTAACTTCTATATTCTCCACGAAGGTCCGATCGGCGTCCTCAACGATACTTTAGAAGAGATTGATTACGACGATCTCGAAGAAGGTAATAACGAGAGTTTTTCCTCTGTTGGCGGCTGGCTGGGCATCACGGACAAATTTTGGCTCACAGCCCTCATTCCCGACCAGAATACGAACATCAAGGCCCGCTTCTCCTACGCGCAAAAAGGCGCGCGCTATCAAACTGATTTCCTGAATCAGGAAGGTATTAACGTCCCGAGCGGGGATACCGTTGGCATTACCAACCACCTC
>TARA_R110002124_G_scaffold2781_2_pt1 | contig 97290 bp, 85 predicted proteins | sample TARA_R110002124 | Tara Oceans TARA_R110002124 (sample SAMEA4397445) | marine metagenome | biome: Polar Biome; feature: [SRF] surface water layer (ENVO:00010504); material: water (ENVO:00002006), including particulate matter (ENVO:01000060) such as... | depth 5 m | reverse complement strand
TTTCAGCACGTAATAGAATGTCTATTGCATATTTCGGGTTAAACCTAAGCAACAAATGCTTACGAAATAAACAATAGATGTTCTATAACAGAAAAGCATCACTTTCAGGTGGTAATCTGAAAGTGATGCTATCTGAGCTATATGCTTAAAAAGGCTAAAACATAATTGATTACTGTCAAAAGTTCTCAAGTAAAAATATACACTATTGAAAACTCAAATTTTCGCTCGTTTGAAAATTGAATGGTTTAGGTTAAATTTGTTTAGGTTTAAATCTACTACATGCAACTCTCCAAATTAGAAATTAGAGGTTTTAAAAGTTTTGGTGACAAAGTAATGATCCATTTTGATAAAGGCATCACTGGAATAGTGGGTCCGAATGGATGTGGAAAATCCAATGTGGTAGATGCCATAAGGTGGGTTCTAGGGGAACAAAAGACCCGAATGCTTCGCTCAGATAAGATGGAGAGTGTTATCTTTAACGGCACAAAAAACAGAAAGCCGCTCAATATGGCTGAGGTTTCTCTGACTTTTGAAAACACCAAAAACCTACTCCCAACAGAATATACGCATGTTACCATCACTAGGCGTTACTACCGATCAGGAGAAAGCGAGTATTTATTAAATGGGATAACTTGTCGACTAAAGGACATCACCAATCTATTCATGGATACGGGGATTAATTCTAATAGCTATGCTATCATAGAATTGAAAATGATCGATGAATTACTAAATGACAAGAACAATTCAAGGAGAGAATTATTCGAAGAAGCTGCGGGTATTTCAAAATTTAAGACCCGGAAAAAAGAAACGCTCAAGAAACTAGGAGATACTGATGCGGATTTGGACAGAGTGGAAGATTTATTGTTTGAAATAGAAAAAAATTTAAAATCATTAGAGAAACAGGCCCGACAAGCAACCCGTTATTTTGAAATAAAAAAGGATTACAAATCGGCAAGCATAGCTTTGGCTAAAAAGGGAGTTTATGACCATAGAGATAACCTAATCAATTTAAATAAGAAGCTAGAATCGGAGAATGACCAAAAGGTTCAACTCAATGCTGCCATCGCAAGCAAGGAAGCTTTACTTGAAAACCTTAAAACAGACATGATCAATAAGGAAAAGCTACTGGGAAGTAGGCAAAAAACCTTAAATGATCATGTCCATAAGATTCGGCAGTTTGAAAGCGACAAAAAGATAAAAAATGAAAGGCTTCGCTTTCTTCAAGACAAGTCGCAACAGTTGCGGGAACAAATTGAACAAGATAAAAGGAGCAATGAGAGGGCGGGGTTCAGTATAAAATCCTTGGAACAGGAGCAGCGCATATCCGAGAAGCTCACTAATGAAAAAGAAATTTCTGTCCAGGAATTAAAGGACATCTACGAGGAAAAGAAAGCATTGCACAATGTTTCCTTGGAAAAGCAAAAAGTGATGCAAAGCACCTTCTCACGCAAGCGTGATGAACTTTATCAATTGTCTAAAAGTCAAGAAATTAAGCAAATTCAACTAACGACTATAAAGCAGGAATTAGAAAAAACAGCCACCGATGACAATAGCCAAATTGAAAATTTGGCAGGATTTCAGGAAAAACTCCAATTAATTAAAGACCAACTAGATAGTGAAAACACAGCCTTTGAAAAACTAAAAAGCGAGGAAGCTGCTCACCTGGCCAAGCAGGAAGAAACCAGCAGAATGCAAGAGTTGATAAGGGATGAATTAACCCAAATAAACCGCAAGCTGGATGCTAAAAGCAATGAATTTCAACTCACCAAATCACTTGTAGATAACCTAGAAGGCTTTCCTGAGGCCATTAAGTTCCTGAAAAAAAACAGCCAATGGGGAAAAAATATGCCCTTGCTTTCAGACATTATCACCACAGATGAGAAATATAGAGTTACTATAGAGAATTTTCTAGAAAACTACATGAATTATTATGTAGTTGACAATGATTCAGAGGCCATTGCAGCAGTAAAACTTTTGAGCGATTCTGGTAAAGGCAAAGCACATTTCTTTGTCCTGGAAAGATTTGAAAAATTCAGACCTAGCCAAAATAAGCTGTTCCCGGATGCTGTAGCAGCAACTGAGATAATAGAATATGATTCTAAATATGCTCCTTTGGTGGCCTATTTATTAGACGATGTTTACATATTTTCTGGAGACATTCATCAAGTCCCTAAAACCCAGGAAGGCATCTTTATTACTGAAAGCGGAAAATTTATCGATCGAAAATTCACCATTTCCGGAGGTTCCGTAGGTCTATTTGAAGGTAAAAGAATAGGTAGGGCAAAAAACCTTGAAAAATTAGAAAAAGAAATTAAAGTCCTACAAAAGAAGATAAGTGAGACCAGAGCGAACCTGGACAAAAAAAATGCTGAGCTCTCCAAGCTGAAATCTATAAATTTCAAACAAACAATAGAAGAGAAACAAGCCATAGTCAATGAATTGAATCAAGACTTCGTTTCGATCAAAACGAAGAAAGAACAATTGGCAGAAATGCTAAGCTCAAACGCTAATAAAAAGGAGGATATTGAAGAAAAGATTTTCAGTCTTACAGAAGAACTGGAAAATCTAGGCCCTCTTTTAAAGGAAGAAAAAGAAGCCTTTGAGCAACTAGAAGAAGAAATAAACAACATAAATGCAGACTTGCAGGAAGCTGCTGAGGAGCTGTCCTACCGTTCTTCCCAATACAATGAAGAAAACATCCTCTACCACCAACAATTAAACAAGCTGCAAAGTATTGTTCAGGAAATTAGTTTTAAACAAAGCACCTATGAAAGCAGCAAAGAACGGATCGAAAAAGCCCAGGGTGAAATGGCTCATACGGAGCAAGAGATAAAGTCCCTTATCGATAATAACGAGGTTAAAGATGATGAACTTATAGAGCTTTATGGAGAAAAGGACCGCATAGAAACTGGAGTTAACGAAGCTGAAAAAGATTATTATTCATCCAGAGGAGAAATTGACGAGCTAGAGAAAACGATTAGAGAAATCCAAAAGAAAAAGGAGCATTCGGACAATCTCTTAATGGATTTAAGACAAACCGCAAATGAAATCAATCTAAGACTCAATGCTATCAAAGAAAGGTTAAGTGTTGAATTTGAGCTGGACTTGGATCAAATCATGGAGGAAAATCCGGAGTTGGAGGAAGAGCATGCATCAAAAACAGAAGAGACTCTCAGAGAAGAAGTTCAAAAAGCGAAATCAAAATTAGAAAAAATAGGCCCTATAAACCCAATGGCGATGGAAGCTTATGACGAGATCAAAGAACGTCATACCTTTATCACCTCTCAAAAAGAGGATCTTATCAAAGCCAAGGAGTCATTAATGTCTACAATCAAAGAAATCGATCAGGTAGCAAAAGACACTTTCATAGATGCTTTTGACAAGATTAAAACAAATTTTGTCAAAGTTTTCCGTTCACTGTTTACTGAGGAAGATGACTGCGACCTGAAGTTGACAGATCCAGACCTGCCTTTAGAGAGTACCATTGAAATTATAGCCAAACCCAAGGGGAAACGCCCCTTGTCTATCAATCAACTTTCGGGTGGTGAAAAAACCCTTACCGCTACCTCTTTGTTGTTCTCTATTTATCTTTTGAAACCAGCACCATTTTGTATTTTCGACGAAGTAGATGCTCCTTTGGATGATGCCAATATTGATAAATTCAACCAGATCATTCAAAAATTCTCCAATGAATCTCAATTCATCATTGTTACACATAATAAGAGAACAATGGCCAGCACTGATATTATTTACGGTATAACCATGATAGAAACTGGAGTATCAAGGGTAGTTCCTGTAGACTTAAGAGAATTAATTGATGAGGAGGCCTCATCTGAATAACAAGCACCCCCTCTTTCATTCTATATTATATCAATGATTGTCTAATTACTTAGGCAATACATGTGCAAACCTACCATATACCCAAGTACCGGCTACAGCGCTCAAAAAGGTGACGGCCACTACAGTGAATCCAGTCCCAATTTGGGCAAATAACGGTCCAGGACATGCCCCCGTGATAGCCCAGCCTAATCCAAAGATAAAGCCACCATATATCTGACCCTTATTGAATTTTTTATCTGCTATTTTAATAGCCTCCCCATTAACTGTTTTAATGGAGAATCTTTTTATTAATTGAATCGAAATCATTCCCACAAGAATTGCAGAACCAATTACCCCATACATAAAAAAGGACTGAAACCTGAACATCTCCTGAATTCTAAACCAGGAAATTATTTCTGCCTTGACAAAAATAATACCAAACACAACTCCAACAATAAGGTATTTAAGCAATGCCAAACCAGTTTCACCTTGTTTACCTTTGGGAGTTGAAACTTTATTTTCTTCAACTGCTAAGTTGTCATATTCTTTTAATTTCATGCTAATAAGATTTTTTGAAGTGTTGATTATAACCGAATTGAATAATAGGTACAGCCAATCCATATGGAATTGATTCTGTCTCTAAATTAGGATCTATTACTTTCCCAAATTAGATCAAAAGCCTATAAAGCTCATGACAAAGGGTAAAAACAAATGCGTCATTACCAATCCTCCAATCATAAAAAACATCGTAGCTACTACTGAAGGCCATTGGAGATTACTAATCCCCATAATAGCATGTCCGGAGGTACAACCACCTGCATACCTGGTTCCAAAACCAACCATAAAACCACCTATGACAAAGAAAAACAAGCCTTTCAAAGTGAAAACATTGTCCCAACTGAATATTTCTGCTGGTAATAAGTTATTGAAATTTGTCAACCCCAAAGCCTTCAAATCTCTCTGAGTACTCTCCGCAATCACTATGCTCTCTGGGTTTGATAGGAATAGTGCCGCTATTACTCCTCCAAGGAACACTCCTGCTACAAACATTAAGTTCCATGCTTCCTCTTTCCAATTGTATTGGAAGAATGGGATTTTTGATGGCACACAAACTGCGCAAATATGCCTTAGTGAAGATGATATACCAAAGGATCTGTTTCCTATTATTAAGAGTATGGGCACTGTAAGACCGATCATTGGTCCGGCAATATACCAAGGCCAGGGTTGACTGAGCCAATCCAAGAATTCATTCATTTTTTACTTATTATTTTGTTTACAATACATATACCATTGATCTATAATTTTACCATGCATTCAATTTTAATCGTCTACCAGAAGTAGAGACGAGCAGTGAACGAACTGAGAAATAAAATCAGGAAGTTTTGGGTAATTTAAATCCGAAAGACCAACGCAACAACAGGAATTCGTTTAAATAAGTTTAAAACTCAACTACTTTCCATATTAGAATAATTAAAAGAAATTTACCTTTCAATTAACCTGGGAAGACCTTTACCACCACCTTCATGGCAGACAAAAGCTTCCCAGTTAAATTGATCCAATAGAAATTTTAAATAGGTGATAAATAACTTTATTCTAACATACCTGTTTCTAATTAACCCGGATGATGCAATAGGGTTTAGCTGTCAAATTTTAGACCCTTATGCACTATGCCCAAGTGACAATTACCCCTTGCACTTATTACAACATGGTTGTAGGGCAAGCGTAATCACTAACAGAAAACTTTTCAGATGATTTAATGGCATCAAAGCCACCTTTTATATTAATTAAATTGTCATAGCCTCTTGCTCTAAGTACAGAACAAAACACCATGGAGCGATAACCTCCCGCACAATGAACCATATAGGTTTTGTCTTTATCAATGACTTTCATACTTTCATTGACATAGTCAAGGGGTGCATTGATCGAACCTATTACATGCTCGCTAAAATGCTCACTTGCTTTTCGCACATCCAAAATAATATTTTCAGGATGGTTTATAGATTGTTTTTTAAGCTCTTCAACATCTATGGACGGAATATTATCGATTTCCTTTCCGGCGGCTTCCCAAGCTGAAATTCCTCCTTTTAAAAAGCCTAAAGCATGATCATACCCTACCCTAGCCAATCGAGTGATGACCTCTTCTTCTCTATCTTTATCAGTAACAATTAACAACTCTTGCTTGACATCGGGCACCAAGCTCCCTACCCACACAGCAAAGCTTCCATCTATCCCTATATTAATTGAATTAGGGATAAAACCTTTGGCAAATACTTCAGGGGCACGTGTATCCAATATTATAGCTCCAGTCCTATTGGCTAGGTATTCAAAATCCACTGGTGAAAGTGCTTTTTGTCCTCTTTCCAATACTTCATCAATACTGTCATACCCTTTAATATTCATCATCACATTTTGAGGGAAATAGGCAGGAGGAGGAGTAAGACCATCCAATACCTGGGAGACAAAGGATTCCTTAGTCATTTCCTGTAAGGCATAATTGGTTTTCTTTTGGTTACCCAAGGTATCATGGGTTTCCTTACTCATGTTTTTACCACAGGCACTACCAGCACCATGTGCAGGATAGATGATCAAGTCATCTGGCAAAGGCATGATTTTCTCCCTTAAAGAGTCATACAAGTAACCTGCGAGCTTTTCTTGGGTTAGGTCTGCCACTACCTTTTGGGCAAGGTCAGGTCTTCCCACATCACCAATAAATAATGTATCTCCAGTAAATAATGCCTCAGACTTGCCTTCCTCATTAATTAATAGAAAAACAGAACTTTCCATGGTATGACCTGGGGTATGAATCACACGAATTTTGCTATTACCAAGGACAAATTCTTGCTGATCCTTAGCAATTGTGGCGTTAAAGCCCAATTCCATATCAGTAGGCCCATACACAATAGAGGCGCCAGTTTTCTTTGCAAGATCAATATGTCCAGAAACAAAGTCAGCGTGAAAATGGGTTTCAAAAATATATTTTATTTTTGCTCCATTGCCATTTGCTTTATCAATATATGGTTGGACTTCTCTTAGTGGGTCAATTATTGCTGCCTCACCATTAGATTCTAAATAATATGCTCCTTGAGCTAAACAACCGGTATAAATTTGTTCTATTTTCATAGTAGATTTCAGTTCATTAAATGATAGCATAAAACTACAAGCAAAATTTAAGCTTCAATATGACATTAGTCACAAAAGTCCTGCTATGCTGTCTTCAAAACAAAAAGTATAGGTTAAACCGTTCAAAGGAGAGTAATCCTTTGGTAAAAGAAGCAATTTTTCAATCTAATCAAGAAAGCTACCTCTTTTCAATATCGGCCTTCCCTTCATGGGAGAGTAAACTAACTATCTAGATAAGTATAAGATAATAAAGAGATGTTTAATGGACTGCTGAAATCTTATTTAAACTCGGATTATGTAATAGGATTTCTCAACGCCCTGACGATAGTCAGGTGTAAAACCTGTCCCGTGTTTACGGAAAGCATTGCAATCGCAAGAAAATCCAGCTGTTTGGAGATTTTAGCAAAGCATCAATATGGTGAAATTGAAAACGGCAACGAAGTGGCTATTTTTGAAGCGATTTAAGCACGTAATAGAATGTCTATTTCGGATTCAATCAGGTAACAATAAATCATTGATTTTCACGGAAAGAGAATCAAATGATAAAAAATAGAATTAAGTGCTTTATAAATCCAAGCTACTTATTAAAAAATGGCAGAAAAAAAAGCTGTCTCCTAAGAAACAGCTTTTCAATACATTTATAAATCTTTACAGTTAGTTATTTTCAACCTTACCTACGGATGCATACATCAGTTTCCTAGCGTCTGCTTCTCTAAGTTCAAATTGAATATCACTAATTGGTCCCATTTTCACATCTCTATCTGCTTTGAGAGAAATCCAAATTTGATCTCTTTCAGCTTCTGAAAGTGCATCTTTTTGTTGGTTTACCCAAAGAACAAGATCAGAAGTGTTAATCAAAGCATCATTGGCCTGTAACCTAGGTTCAGAACCATACAACGAAGTGTTTTTTGGCTTTCCAATGTACAAGTAAGATATCAAAGTTTTCTTTTGAATCTTCTGTAACTGCGTAGCCTGAGGGATTTTTTGCTCCACCAATATGGTTTGCTCTCTCAATACGGTAGTAACCATAAAGAAAAACAATAGCATAAAGATAATATCGGGTAATGCCGAAGTTGGAATATTGGTTTCCGCCTTGGTTTTCTTTTTAAACTTTGACATAATTAGCTTCCGGTTTTATCAGGTTCAGCAATGGAGATGGCCATTGGAATATTTTCTTTTCCACGGTCTATAAGCTCCTTTTCGGCAGGAGTCTGACCTGACAGGGTTCTGTATTCTTCCCCTGAAAGCCCTACTCTTTCTCCATAAATTTCGAAGTAAGCCTGTTTCACTAAATCCAGAACCTCTAGATATGTCTCGTAACTAGTACCTCTATTGGTTTTAATAGAGATTACCGCACCACCAGACATCGGGTGATCTGAAGACTCAGGGCTTTGATCTGCCATACCTTTTAAAGAAGGTGGCAAACTATTGAACAAAGCGATAGCCTCTTCATCAGGGTTTCCGAAATTCAAGATAAATGACTTAATTTCATTAGATAGGCCCTTGGTATCGTTTCTAAACTCCCCTTCGATCAACAGATCATCATTTGCATTGATAAGAATATTAAAAATATTCCTTTCATTCAATTCCACCTCTGGTGGCGGCTGATTAGGATCTTGCTTTGGAGGAAGTATATTCATAATCCCTTTATCCGAAGCAATGGTTGTGGTCACGAGAAAGAAGATAAGAAGCAAGAAGGCGATGTCTGCCATCGATCCTGCATTTACCTCCTGAGCCATTCTACCTCTCTTGCTAGCCATACTATTTAATTAATTTATTAATTTCAGTAATTACAATCCCAACAATTGCAAGTAAAAACAGGGCATATACTGTAAGTAATACACCACCGACCATTTTAGCTCCTTGCGGAGTTATGTTAAAAGGATCAGCCATATATTTTGCAGCCACGTCACCGCTAGCGCTAGAATAAGCTATGCCAAATAAAACGCCTATTACAACCACTCCTATGAGTGTTTTCAAAAGGCTCTTTGGATCTCCCAAAGAATTGATCAATGGCATAAGTATAGCTAATATAGCTCCGATGACGATCATCAAGTACCCTGCATATAAGAATATATCAGTAGTATCCATTTTATCTTAAATATATAAGTGAATAAATCATTTTATAGAAAAACATTAAATTGACCAGATTATCTGGTCAATTTATGCTTAACCAAAATGTCTACTAAGCTGATGGATGCATCTTCCATGTCATTAACGATAGAGTCGATTTTAGCCACACAATAGTTGTAAAACAACTGTAGGATAATCGCAACAATCAAACCAGCAACTGTGGTCAAAAGGGCAATTTTAATACCACCGGCTACTAGAGACGGAGAAATATCACCTGCTGCCTCAATGGAATCAAAGGCTCCAATCATACCAATTACAGTACCCATGAAACCAAGCATTGGTGCAAGAGAGATAAATAAAGAGATCCAAACAAGACCTTTCTCTAAACGTCCCATTTCTACAGATCCGTAAGCAATGATGGATTTTTCTACCATTTCAATGCCTTCAGAGTACCTCATCAATCCTTGGGTGAAGATAGATGCTACAGGACCTCTAGTTCCTTTTGTTACATCTTTTGCGGCTTCAATTCCGCCTTCTTCCAAAGCACTTTCTACTTTAGCCAATAATTTTTTGGTGTTAGTAGTAGAAAGATTAAGGGTAATGATTCTTTCCAAAGCCACTGCCAAGCCTAAAATCAAACATAACAATACTGGTGTCATGTAAGTAGGATCTCCCTCAATAAACTTGTCTTTTATAACTTGATGAAAAGATTGCTCTTCGGCAACGATGTCGTCATCAGTCATAACTGGAGTTGGGGCCGGTGCGGCTTGAACCGGTGCGGCCTCTTCAGTAGCTTCAGCTTCTGATTCTGTTTCTTCTTGTGCTTTTGTGATCATCGGAGCAAATAAAATTCCGAAAAGCATGAACAAAGCGATTAACTTTCTCATAGTGTAGTTTTTAATAGACATTTAAAGGTTGAACGGTTTCTAATTTTAAATTGAATTTTAAAGTTATAATTTTTTCGGCTCAAATTGCAAATGATTCCATTATAATTTCACAGAATTTGTTGCAAATCATCTTGGCACATTCATTTGGCACAGGCTAATCCCTTGAAATTCGCCTTGTTCTCTATTTTACAATATAAGCAAAAAAAATATTTAAAACCCTAAACATTCTCAAAAATAGCTAAAATACGTTTTAAAGAGGCATTTAATCTCTTAAATATTTAGTAATAAGGGGGAAAATTTGAAAACCTATGCTATCAAAACGTCATTCATCTAATTATTAATCAACCATTTGATACAATAATCAACATGAATTTGACCTGCTTTTATTCCTCCTATTTCTTAAAAAAACAATGAGATTCAGATGCTCATTAAGCGATAAATCCACTTATTGTCCTCTTAGGATTACTATCTTATTCGAAACAATTAAAGTTTGAAGGATTCCAAAAAAACATCTAGAAAAGTAAATTTTTATCCATTTTCCTACCTGCATTTACTCAAAGTCATTCGAAATAATTCATGTACGTTACCGGTTCTCAAAATCATTTATGAGGTTCGAAAATCATCACCGAGGAAAATTTCTAATTCATTTCAATTGAATTCTTCCCTTTATAAAGCCGAAAAATTGAAAATATTTGCGCTGCATTCTTCTCGATAGTCCTATTTGAAATGTTTAAAACTTATAATTAGCATCCTTTTTTTATCCTTTAATATGTAATAGAAAAGCTTCTACCTACTCAAACTCCTCCCATATTTAGAAAAATGCCACTGAATCCATATCGCCAAAAAGGTGACGGTATGGGGTAGAGAAATCCACATTAACCTTACAGCTTAGCTGAATTCACTTTGAAATTCAATCTATGAAGTGAGATTTTCACGAGGCTGCCGTTTCGATTGGGAAGCCGCAAGCACCTTTTGGGCTTGGCTCTATTCTAAGGCAATCCCTCTTCAACTTCGCCTTATTCAGTCTCTTTGTAGTCGTTTTAATTTATCCTACTTTTGTTAACTCTTCAAAAATGACCCTTTATATTGAATCTATACATTCTATGAAATCATGCCAAATTTGCCAAGCCACAGATTTCTCTTTAATTGAAGCCAAAGAACGAATGTTTGGAACCGGTGATGCATTTATCTATGAGGAATGTAATTCCTGTAAAGCGCTATCTTTAAAGAATATCCCAGCTGATCTTAGCAAATACTATCCTGACAATTATTATTCTTTCGGTACGCATAATACAAGTAGCCCCTTGCTAGGGCTAATGAAAAAACTACGTTATAAAGCGTTTACATTCGGAATATCTATTAGTCCACCCGTTTATTTTGATTGGCTTTCACCTCTTAAATTAACCAAAGACAGTAAAATAGCTGATATTGGCTGTGGCAATGGGCAACTTTTGGCGGAACTGTCCTATTGCGGATTTCGGAACCTTGACGGCTACGATCCTTTTGTGGAAAATGCTTACAATTCAAAAAGGTTCTCAATTCACAAAAAGGATTTTTTTGACATTAAGGAGAGGTATGATCTTGTAATGTTCCATCATTCCTTCGAACATTTACCCAAACCTGTTGCGGTTTTCGAAAACCTGGCAAATATTTTAAATCCTGGTGGAGAGGTGTTGATTAGAGTCCCCGTCACCGACGGACAGGTCTGGAAAGAGGAAAAAGAATACTGGTTTCAGTTAGATGCTCCTCGACATTTATTTATTCCAAACACAAAATCCATGCAGATTTTGGGAGAAAAGTTTGGCTTAGAGCTCTTTAACATCACCTTTGACAGCATGGACAGCCAATTTTGGGGAACAGCATTGTATAAGAAAGGAAAGCCCTTGATGGGTTCAAACATCGAAGAAGAGTTTAGCAAAGATGAACTGGCTGCATTTAGAAAAAAAGCCCTTCAATACAATAAGGAGAAAATTGGCGACCAAGCCTGTTTTTATTTTAGAAAGAAAAAAGCCTGAAATAGAAACAAGTTGATTGGAGCATTCAGGGTTGGATCGAAACCTGCAACGAATAAAGTGATTTTAGCAGGTATTAAAATTCTGTCTTAAAAATTTTAATAAAATAACTGTGCTGGTATAGAACAATGCTTTTCTTCAAAAAACCTAACCAATGACCTATATAAAAGGAACTAAAAAGGTACATCATTGTTAAAAACATGAAATTGTACACAACTGCAATCCCACATTATTAAGAAAAAACCTTAAATTAATTTCTTTATGCTGGAATTGATTATTGTATTCTATTGATATTTAGGGTACAACTTTTCATTCATTTCCATTCTGAAAAGGATTAACGCTTACTTAAACCATCACAACTATTAAATAATTATGAAAAAACTACTTAACATTTTTCTAGTCGTGGCCTTGCTTATTAGCACGGCTTGTACAACGGAACCACAAGAAAAAACCGCTGAGCCAGAAGGTGCTTTAACTATAGTTGAAGCATTTCCAGAATTGTCCTTTACCAGACCGGTTGATTTTCAGCATGCTGGAGACAAATCTAATAAGCTTTTCGTAGTAGAACAGCGCGGTGTAATCTCCGTTTTTGAGAATAAGGAAAAAACTACAGCCAAAGCAACTTTTTTAACCATTGAGGATCGAGTGGAAGATTCCGACAATGAGGAAGGTTTACTAGGCCTGGCTTTTCATCCAAATTTTGAGAGCAATGGTTATTTCTACGTTAACTACACCGCTTCTAGTCCCGATCGTTCTGTAATTTCTCGATTTAACCTTTCCTCCACGAATCCCAATGAAGCAGATCCATCCAGCGAATTGGTATTGTTGGAATATGATCAGCCTTATGGCAACCATAATGGTGGTCAAATTTCATTTGGTCCGGACGGCTTCTTATATATAGGAGTTGGTGACGGTGGAAAAAGTGGTGATCCACATGGAAATGGGCAAGACCGAACCACTTTATTGGGAAATATTTTAAGAATAGATGTTGACCAACAGGATGGATCAAAGAATTATTCTATTCCAGAAGACAACCCATTTGTCGATAATACGGAAGGATTCAGGGAAGAGATTTATGCTTATGGATTGCGAAATCCTTGGAGATTTAGCTTTGACACTGCCACTGATCAATTGTGGGTAGCAGATGTAGGGCAAAACAGTTATGAAGAAATTGACATCGTCAAAAACGGTGGAAATTACGGTTGGAATACAATGGAAGGCTTTCATTGCTTCAAAGCCGATGAATGTGACCAAGAAAACCTTGAATTGCCAATTTGGGAATATGATCGTGATGAAGGAGACATTTCCATTACCGGCGGATTTGTATACCATGGAGAGGCCATAGAACAACTGCAGGGACTCTATATCTATGCAGATTACGTTTCTGGAAGAATTTGGAGCCTGGATTTCAGTGATCCTGAAAATCCTGTAAATACGGAATTGTTCAAAGCCGATTTTCCTATTTCCTCCTTCGGAGTAGACCAGAACCAAGAAATCTACATCTGTGGTTTTGATGACAAAATTTATAAGTTTGGATTAGAGTAAAAAAAGACAAACAAAAAGATGCCCGGCAAAATTGTCGGGCATCTTTTATTTATAGCATTTACTAGAAGGCACCGGTTGTTTGTGGTGCATGGATATAGTTAGTAATTTATTACAGGACTAATAAATGGATAGGGTTTATTATCCGTTTTATTACCTGAGCCTTGGTTAAGAAAGTTGAAAACTTTCATCATTTTAGGTCTAAGTTACGCTTCGCTAAACTTTGACCAGCAAAGGAGAGATAAGGCTTAGAAACTAACCCTTAGGTTTACATATTTTTTGGTGGTATTCTCGTTTGAGAAGCTTTAGGTTTAGAGTGAACCTCTCCCTGTACATGAGGGGCAGAAATATCGCTTTGGTTACCAGCACCATTTGCGGGTATTGGGTTTGAGTTAGGAACTGCTCTGACAGCATTGTACCTCTCCACTACATTCTTATTCCATTCTGCTTTTTTTCTTCCGGAGATTAGTCCAAGTTTAAATGCGGTATTGTTGAAGCCAAGATGCGCATCTCTCAGAGGTCTACTGAAGCGATCCAGGACCGACTTTTGAGCCGTACCATTTTCAATGGAATCAATTACTTTTTTTACAGCGAACCCTACTAGAGCTGCACCTACTGCCTTGGTTATAAATTTCATTTTAATAGTCGTTTAGTGATACTTTCTGTGTAGAAATAATCATGCCATAATTACCCTAAAGACAGTTGCGTTTATAAATTTATTCAGATGCGCTAACTTTTAAAGAATCGACTCAGTGGGAAGAATTAAATTTTCAATCTGACGCAAAAACAGAAGTGTTTCCTGTGTCATATTCTAGATTTGAACTGTGTGTTGTTGGCTAAACTTCCAAATATCCTTAACTGATGGTAATATGAAATACGACCAATATACTACTTCAAGTAGACCTCCTTTTCTATCGTAATCTACCTAAGAGAGTATAGCAAATTCAAAGGATAAAAAAATGTAGATACAATTTAAACCTGGTGGGGGGCGATTATATCTTATACTTATTAAATGTCATAATTTTTTCCCGCAGAGAAATTGATAATACAGCCATAATAACTATTGGAATACACGACCCAATAAAAGAAATTTGAATGGAATTGTTTTGAACAAGGACGCTGTCTCTCCAATATTCATTCCATAGAAAATAACAAAAATAACATACCAATAAGAGCAATAGCCCAAATACAATCATGCCATAAATCGGGATAATCCTAGCGTATACATTATTAACAAGCGTTGTGGCCTCTACACCGCAATACCTACATTCTGACTTAAATTCAGTCCCTAGCTTTTCCGAAAGCGCATACCTATCATGATGGAATATGGATATATAGTTAGTTTTCCCACACTTTCTGCATAAATGTACCAACTTAATCATAAATCTCATCTTTTAAGCATTTATTTACTTTTCAAGCTTAATTCAATCAATTCTTTCAAATCCTTCTTTCCATTTTTTTGACATAGAAATCTGACCAAAATATTATTAAATAGTTTTTCTTATTCTCAAACTAGTCCAATCTTTGTCTAAACTCCATTCTGCTAATATTTGGATTCTTCATAGAGTATTTTACAGGATAGTGCTCCCCTATTACGGGGTTTACAAAATCATCGAAATATGCATCACCCCTAAATATCCTATTGTCCGCTTCAAACTCAAATATTACAATCTTATTCCCCCTATAATCTTCTTCAAAATCAATAATAATTTCAGATGAATATTCTTTATAATTTGATAAATGATAATGGGTGTAAGTGAAATTAATTATAAAGTAAAGAAAAAATGCTAACCCCAAAACAGCAAACAGATTTTCTAAAATAATTTTACCGATTTTTTTCATTTTCATCAAATCTTCTTTATTAACTTCCGATCCGAATCTCTCTTGACCCAGTCTAAATATAGATTTGGACTGGGGGTAGTGTGAAACTACGCTTAATGGAACGGTTTCCACTTTAGTGTAATAGGTTATCCTTTCATATTTTCGGGTGCCTGTCTTGTATCAAAAAAATCCATTATGTATATGGTCCTACCTTCTATAAGGTATATGATTTTAAAATAACTTCTACCAACATTCTATGTCCTTTACCCAGATGCTCCAAGTATTCCTCATATTGGCCTGAATGCGGATCTGTAATCAGACTATCTACCCTATTCAGTAAATGTTTTCTAATGGCAACTACTTTTTCCAAAGGAACCTTTTGAACCATTAACAAAAAGTTTATGGATTCCTCTAAGCTTTCTAAAGATTGCTCAGTATAAACTATCCTCATAGATCTAACCTGCTATCCAGCTTCTTCTCAAACTCTTCCCTAGTATAAACCTTACCTGCTTTAATATCTTCTTCAGCTTTTAAAGCTCTTGACGTTAGTTTTTCCCTGAGGTTAGGATCTAAACTGGACTTAACAAGCAATGTCTTTATCTCCTCTAAAACATGAAGGTTATTTTCCTGCTCAATCAGTGTCCTTAATTCCTTTTTATGTCTATTTTTCCCACGGTATCCATAAAGTTAACGATTTTTGAATTAAATTTAGTTTGCTTAATACCAACATTTTCAATGACAAAATTCTCGCTTGAGACGGATTCATTTCTGTTCCAGTATAATCAAATCAATACTTTGCCCCCACTAGGTGTAGTTTATGCCTTCGTAAGCTGGGTGTAGTTGGCAAAACACCCTTCTATCCTTTCCAATATGTAATTGGAATTGGACGGAATTACCAAAGATCCAAGGTTATTAAACCTTCTAATCCAGCATAATTTCATCTGTTTATAATTGTTTTTAATGGTCAGAACTTGCCCTGGTTTATTGGTGTGGAATCTCGCCACGATAACCATCCATTGACTTGACGATTTCGTCATGCTCGATTTCCTGATCTCTTATTTCGTGAACCGCACATAACAAAGAATAGTCTTTCCTTGATTGAATTACAAATAAATGCTGCCCGAGTAACCGAACAAGATGTCGTTAATTTGGATAGGTTCTCAAAATTTTAGTCAAGCAGTATTCAAATTTTTGTCCATTTGTTTACTAAAGGGGGTCTATCCGATGCCATTGCAAATGGCATATAACAGATTTCGTCTTCAAAGTAAGTTAGGAATAAAAGGGTGTAGAGGATTCTACAACTAGAGAGCGTTTCAATTACAATAAAACCCATAAGGACTTAATGATCCAAACTTTCTACTAGCCGATTTTGGTAATTTTTCAACATACTCCATAAATTTATTATATAATTCTTCTGGAGGCTCAGATTCATGTATATTAACTGAGGGGATGTAAGCAAAGAAATAACCCCAACAATCCGTGTTTAAAACATAGGCTTTCACTAAATCATTTTCCAAGTCAGTCTTGTTTACATAAAGTGGAGTTTTTACACCCACATATTTTATTTTTATAGGTATTTGAACTGGGTTTATTTGAAGAGTATCTTTTCCTTTTATTAATACTTCCCTTTCAGTATCCTTAAATTCAAAAGAAAGTTTAAGATAGTATTCCGATAATTCCCTACCCTCTTCTTCATTTTCTCCAATTAAAGTTTGAAATATTCCATCTGGGTCAAGCTCATATCCATATCGTAAAGTAAATTGGGATTCAACTATATTAAATTATTTCTTTGTTCTAAATTGCCAGTACCAAACATACCCATACCACATTAATGGAACAATAATTGAAATAATAGCCAAGAATATCAAATAATTTTTAATTCTTAATCCCATATCTTTTATCATTTTTTGTAGGCTTGTTCTTTTTCTAAATAAGATTGCGACTTCCAGTTTCCATCCGTTCTTATGTCAACATGTCCATTTTTTTTTTGTTTTTCTCGATAATTCCGCTGAAAACCTTGAGCCCCGTTCTTTTACCCTCAACAATAATCTCACTATCGGCTTCTGGTGTTTTTTTTCACCTTCTTCACCATGATAAATAGGCTGGTCAGACTTCGTACATCATCCAATCTTCCTCCCTATATGATTTCGCTTCTATCGAAGGTTGTCTGATTAGTGAAAGGTAAAAACCCTTTATAACATGAAAACGGTAGGCAGTCCATTGTGCTTAAAATAAGTTTCTTCTGATATTCAGATTAAACCCTGACAACCAATAAACATAGGAAATAAACTATACAATTATTTTGAAATAAGAATAAACACTATTGCTTTTTAATAAAAGTGAAGAGCTATTTATTCAACACATTAAAAGTAAGTGGAACAGAATCAAGTAAGTTTAGGTAAATTTGCAAAAAGTTTATTAACAACCATGTGAGATGATTCCTATTTTGTATTATTGTTAGTATATAAAATATTATAAGCCCTAAAACCAAAATAAGACCATGAATTTTTTTGACAGTTTTGATGGTGATGATTTAAAACAAGTAATCAATAAACAACTTATTGATCGCTTTTGCACCCTTTCCGAAGAGAAGGAACAAGAAAAAGTATTTGAAGAATTACATAAAAAAAACATGCTGGTTCCTGCAGTATACTTAGACAGGGTGTTGACCAAAGCCCATCGGGGCTTAAAAAACAAAGAAATTAAAAAGAGACTATTTTCATTGATACCTATAGTTAACCAACGAGTTAAACGAGAGTTTTTTGAGGTATGTCAAACCAAGAAAGAGAATTTGACCAGCAGAAAGAAATTTTATTTCCTTCGGAAAAGCTTTCGTAGCTGGGTGCGGGAAAATGCTTTAAATTTGCTCAATAAGGACACTATTACGCAAATTATCGAGACGGTTCAAGATGAAACAGCGCCTGTCTTTAGTTTACTCATGCAATACAACGATGAATGGCCTTATGTCTTCTTGGAGAGTAAATTGCAGGATCAGGTCGTTTCCGGGGAACTGGTATCAATATCCTGGGAACGCACCGAACGAAAATTACTAGCTGCTGATGCAATTGAACAACTTAACCAGGTATGCTGGGTGCATTATACGATATGGTTTAAGAGGAAACTAAACGGGGAATTATCGAGACGTAACTTTAGGGTACCGGATAAGGAGGATATCAACAACCCAGCCTTCAGCTATTGCTTGACCGATGAAGTGATGGACGAATCGCTGGAAGAGGAATCCTTCCGGTTGGCCCCTCTTTTTGGGGTCTTTCTTTTGAGGGAAGAGCAATACAAATGTATCAATATTAGATATAGATTTGATGAACCTGACAACCATGGAACCCGAACCTATCAAGAGGTAGCCGATGTATTAGGTATCTCAGCGAGAGATGTAACCACACACCTTTATAGGGGTCACGAACGCCTCAGGACGATGGTGAATCATGTGTATGGTGGTTCGATAACCGTCCCAACCGATGAACAGACCTACAAAACCCTGATGGAAGCATGTAACATCGAGGCGAAAGACCCGGCGAATGAAATGCATTGGATAGCACCCTGTATGCGCATACTCAGTCAGAATGAGAGAACTGTTCTGGAAAAACTATTTGAAAACGAACATCAACCGGAACAACTGGATGAAAATGAAATGAATTTTTTTGAATCTGCGACAGGGAAACTCTCCTCCATGATTTTGGGAAGAAGGGCCTACCCTTATCTTTCCATTTAACCAATGACATCTGCCATGAAACACCTAATACTACCCTCCGATATTTTGATCGCCTACGTCAAGGACCGTCTGAACCGCGAGCAGGTTTTGCTTCTGGAAGAGGCCTTGCTCCATCAACCTGAAGCGCACGAAGAAGTACTCTGGTTAAGGGACATGCTTGAGCAAGGAGAGTTGGATGCCTATTTGGAAATGCAAGGCTGGGAAGATTCAATCAATTACGAGGAGTTGTTTGACGCCAATTTGGAGGAAGTTAAATCACTATCAGAAATCACCACCGAGGACATGGTTGCCTATGTGAAAGGCGAGCTACCGAAAGAAGCGGTATTGCTCCTTGAGGAAAAGCTGCTGAATGACAAGGAGCAACAAGACACACTTTCCTTTTTGCAAGACTTACACAAGGAGGGAATGTTGGAAGAAGGGTTATTGGCCATCGAGAAAGGGTTAACAAACAATAGAAGTGAGGAGAATAATGAGAAGGGCAAAATAAAACCGATAGGTACAGCCACCTCTATACCAGACCAAGCCGGAGCTGATGACAAGCCATCATTCTCCTTTCTTCGAATCGCAGCAACTGTAGTAGGGATTTTAATAGCAGCAGGGATTGTTTTCAATATCGTTATCCCGCAATTCAATTCAGACAATCCGACAGACCCTAATCCGCCAACCCGTGGAGGATATGTAATTGACCAAGTTCTGGAGCGGGCATTAGCAACAAATAAATTTGAAACATCGGGTAAAAAACTACGGGTAGCAGCTTATTTGCTTGACCGCGTTCCAGGCCCGATGGGGCCTTTCACACAAAAAGTATTGTGGGAAAACTACTACCTTTTGCCAGAAAAGGAGACATCCGGATCGAAAAGTTTTGACCCTATAGAGCACATGGCTTTCTTAGAGAAGTGGTTTCCTGCAAATCAACTGCCCATCACCAATGAATGGATGACGGTCGACTGGAATCAGGGAGAACTAATAGTTCACCACCCAGACGGTCCAATCATCGGCTCGGTGGCGATAGATACACCCCTACAACTGGGCTGGGAAAGCTTGGGAACAGGCTTGTGGATACTCACCCAAGACGAAGACCTCCTACGCTTGCGTACACCTGAGGGAATAATAGATTGGTTGCGTTCAGCCGAGGCAGATTTTATTCCAATCCTGAACGAGGAGGAACGGCAGGCAGCGATACCAAACAACCAATAATATAATACATCGATTTGTTTAGAGAAGGGAGAAAAAAAATAGTCGCATTCTTTCCGGAAAACCACTATATCGTTAGGAAGACCTTGAATAGTGTGCCAAAAGTTTATAAATTAGACACTTAGCAACCTTAACCTTACATGTACCGATTACTTCTTTTCATTGTATTATCTACCAATGCCCTCCAAGCCCAAACCCCGCTCCTCGATGCTATCAAAGCCAAGGATCTGCCCACCGTGCAGCAACTGGTGAAAGAAGGGGAGGATACAAATGCCCTAGATGAAACCGGTGCGACCCCACTCATGTGGGCGGCTTACCGGGCCGATTTGGAAATGGTGAAATGGCTGGTCGATAACGGCGCCGACCCTTTTCTAAAAAAAGGCGCTATTTATCTGAACGAAGAAAAAACTGTCTATTACGGCAACCTGACGGGCATAGCAGCCGGGGAAGGCAAGCTAGACCTGCTCCGATACCTGATAGAAAAGGTGGGCATTGAGGTGGACGACAGGGAATACAACCCCGAAACAGGGAAAGAGGATGGCTGGACAGCAGCTCAATGGGCGGATAGTAAGGTACGTGGTGATGTAATGGCTTATTTGGAAAAAAATGCCAATCTTACTTTTATGTCGGATACACTTCGGAGGGCTGATGTGGATATCAAGAATGGAATCACCTTTTATGTAGCATCTAGTTATAAAGCCTCCATGATCCTGTTAGAAAAACATATCACAACACTTAAGGAAACATTTGGCGCAACTGATACCACAAACTATTCTACGTTTCTTTTTGCATTGGCTAACTCCTGTGAGCAATTCGGCAATTACGGGAAGGCAGAGCAATACTATTTGGAGGAAACTTTCCTCTGGAAATCAGCCGTTGGCGAGAATCACCCCAATTATGCCACCTCCCTGAACAACCTGGCAGTACTGTATGAAAGCTTGGGCCGATATGCCGAGGCAGAGCAACTTTATATGCAGGCCATGGGAATCAGGAAAGTGCAATTGGGCGAAAACAACCCCTCCTTTGCTCAATCCCTAAACAACTTGGCATTCCTATATGAAAGCTTGGGCCGTTACGCCGAGGCAGAGACGTTGTACACTCAGTCAATGGGAATAAGGAAAGCCCAACTGGGCGAAGACCACCCAGACTATGCAACCTCCCTGAACAACCTGGCAGTACTGTATGAAAGCTTGGGCCGATACGCCGAGGCAGAGACGTTGTACACTCAGTCAATGGGAATAAGTAAAGCCCAACTGGGCAAAGGTCATCCCGACTATGCCGTCTCCCTGAACAATCTGGCTATGCTGTATCAAAGCATTGGTTGGTACGCAGAAGCAGAACCGCTTTACATGCAGGCCATCGAAGTAGTAAAAACACAACTGGGGGAAGGGCACCCTGACTATGCCACCTCCCTGAACAATATGGCAGCACTGTATAAGAGTATGGGCCGGTACACAGTGGCTGAACAGCTGTTATCACATGCAATGGGAATCCGAAAAACCCAACTGGGGGAAGGGCACCCTGACTACGCCACCTCCCTGAACAATATGGCAGCACTGTATAAGAGTATGGGCCGGTACGCCATGGCTGAGCCGCTGTACAGGAAGACCATAGAAATCTTTAGAGCGCAAATGGGCGAAGAACATTTCTCCTATGCCACCTCCCTGAACAACTTGGCTATGCTGTATGAAAGCATGGGAAAATACGCCGAGGCAGGGCGGTTACTGTTGCAAGGCCAACAGGTATACCTCCATCAATTGCGAACCGTTTTCCCCAGCCTTTCCGAGAAGGAAAAGGAGCAATTCCTCCATACTTTCACTTACAAATTCGAGCTTTTCCACTCCTTTTCCATGAAGCGGCTGGAGGACAACCCCATCTTCACCGCTCCCCAGTACAACAACGTCCTGTTGCTGAAAGGGATTCTGCTACAGAGCGGCTCGCAGATGCGGGAGCGCATCCTTGCCAGCGAGGATACCACCGCTATCCGCCTCTTCGGAGACTGGCAGGTACTTAAACGTCAGTGGCTGCAAGAATCAGAGATACCCAAAAGCGAACGGGAACAGGCAGGCATTGACCCCGAAGCCACCCTGGTAAAAGCCAATACCCTTGAAAAAGAGCTTTCCCGCCGTTCGGAGGCCTTTGCAGAAGCAACAGATACAGTGCGCACCAGCTGGCAGGAAATACAACAAGGGCTGAAGCCCAGCGAGGCTGCCATCGAACTGATCCGGTACAATTGGTACCATAAAAAATGGACAGATACGGTCCATTACGCTGCCCTGATCGTTACGCCCGAAACGAAAGATCACCCATACCTTGTGCTGCTGGAGAACGGCACCGAACTGGAAGAGCGGGGGGCGCAGAGTTATCAGTCCGCTTTTGCCACGCGGGGTGCGAGCCGGGTGGCGAATGGAAACAATCCCATTCCCTCCGATTCGCTTTATACCTACTTCTGGCAGCCCATCCAAGAGGCGTTGGACTCCCTCGGCGGGGCGGGGAAAGTCTATCTCTCCGCCGATGGGGTGTACCATACGCTAAATCTGCAGACCCTTAAGAACCCCGAAACAGGGCAATACCTCCTTGAAACCCTCGATATCCAGCGGGTCGGCTCTACCAGGGACTTGGTCAAAAAGAAAAAGCAGCGCTCCAATAATAATAACGCCGTACTGGCGGGCTATCCAAGTTACCCCGCTTCCCCCGAAGCCATCGCCTCCGCACTGGAGCGGTTCCACAAGGGGCGGGAAGCACCTGTACTTACCGCTTCCCTTGGCAGCAGCGGTTATGGCACCTACCAAACCTACCGCGCCATCGACATCAGCAGGAGCAGCATCAGTCCCCTGCCCGGTACTCTTACTGAGGTAGAGCAGGTGGCTGCCGTACTTGATCGAGAGGGCATTCCTTCCCAGGCTTTGTTGGAAAATACCGCTTCCGAGGATGTCCTGAAAAAAGTGAAAAGCCCCCGTATCCTCCATATCGCCACCCACGGGTTTTTCGAGCCGGAGAGCGAACAGCAAGCTGAAGGCCTCAACCGAGAGATGCTGATGAGCGGACTGGGACAGGAAACCGTCACCGAGAACCCCTATTTGCGCTGCGGTTTATACCTTGCCGGAGCGGAGACCACGCTTAAGAACCGTGGAAATCCGGACTTCCAGCGCCTTGAAGGGCAAGAAGACGGTATCCTCACAGCCTACGAGGCCTCCTTGCTTGACTTGCGGGGTACCGAACTGGTGGTACTCTCTGCTTGTGAAACAGGCCTGGGTGTCACCAAAAACGGGGAGGGCGTCTACGGACTGCAGCGCGCCTTTCAGGTGGCCGGGGCCGAAACCGTTATCTTCTCCCTCTGGAAGGTCGCCGACGAGCAGACCCAGGAGATGATGGGCCTGTTTTACGGGAATTGGCTAGAAAAGGGCATGAGTAAACGCCAGGCATTTAAAACCGCACAGCAGACCATCAAAGAAAAATACAAAGACCCTTATTTCTGGGGAGCCTTTGTGATGATTGGGGGGTGATATTTACAGATCTAAAACTTAACGGATATGCTGAAAAAACTGTTTTTTATATTGTTTAGCTTGGGTGTAGTCTTCGGTACATTTACTCAGTGTTCAAACGATATTTGGAAACGATTTGAGCTAAAACGAAAAATTGATAACCTTTATGAACTAGGTCGATATACCGAAGCTATAAAATATGCAAAAAAAGAAGTAAGAATTACCAAAAAAGAATTCGGAGAAACCACAGATACCTATGCCGTATCGCTAAACAACCTAGCCGTTCTGTACATGGAAATGGGTCGGTATGCAAAGGCAGAGCTGTTGTTAAAGCAGGGCTTGCAAATCAGCAAAACGATACAGGCCGAAAACCAACTCGACTATGCCTCCTTCCTGAACAACATAGCTACTTTGTACATCTACATCGGGCGGTACACAGAGGCAGAGCTTATGGTAACACAGGCCATCGGAATCAGAAAACTGCAACTGGGCGAAAACCACCCCGACTACGCTGAATCTCTGAATACCTTAGCCGTCCTTTACAGTTATCTGGGCCGTTACTCCGTGGCAGAACCGCTGTACTCTCAGGCTATGGACATCGTAAAAGTTCAACTCGGCGAAGACCATCTGTCCTTTACAAGATCCCTGATTTACATGGCATCACATAATGAAAGCATGGGCCGTTACACCGAGACAGAACCGCTGTACTCGCAGGCCGTAGGAATCCTGAAAGAGAAACTTGGGGTAGCCCACCCCGAATATGCCTACTCCTTATATTATTTAGGAACATTCTACACGATAACGGGGGCTTTTATAGATGCAGAAAAATCCTTTAAAGAAGCTATTTTGGTCCATAAAAACAAACTAGGGGAATCACACCCTAATATTGGAATATTCTATACCAGTCTCGCTGAACTTTATACGAAAACCAACCGCTTTTCAATAGCCCAAACAAAATTGATACAAGCGAAAGAAATAATCACATCATCATTAGGTAACAACCATCTCTCTTTCTTCAGCGTCCTTTTTCAGCAAGCCAAACTATATAGGGAACTAAATCATTTTATCGAAGCAAAAATCCTTTTTGAACAAGTTTTAGCTAGCATAAAAGCTATACACAGTAATAAACATCCCAATAATGCCATTGTCTTGGGCGAACTCGCCAGGCTTTATGCTTTAGACAATCAAAAAACGCAGGCAGCAAAATATTATAATGAAGCCAATTTAATTTTGAAGGATCTCGTTGGTGAAACCCATCCCAGATACTTGCAAAATCTTGGAGAATTAGCCAAACTATATCAAGAATCTTTCCAATACGATAAAGCATCCATTTTCTATAAGGAAATACAGCGCATATCCGAGGAGATACTAAAAAGCGGCGAAACAGACCGGGAACAGGTGCCCCGCAATTTGCAAGCATCGGGCGAAGCCTCGCTCAAAGCAGCCGATACACGACCGTTTATTGGTATTTTTTCCCCGGACCCCCTGCAACGCAATGAACGGGGCGTCAACCGGCTTAACGTCGCCAATTTTACCATTAAAGGTTTTGCTACTGCTGCCTATGGTATCAAACAACTGCAGGTAAATGGGCAGAAAGTACCCGTTTTCCCGGATGGGGTCTGGCAATACCCGGTTAAACTGGCCGTGGGCGAGAACGAGATTCTTATCAAGGCCATGGCAAATTCGGGGGATGAAACACTCGATACCCTGCTCCTGCACTACGAAAATAAACAGGTAAGCCGCTCAGAAGCGCCCCGTCGCTTTCTATTGACCATCGGCATCAATGAGTACAACTTTGAAAGCTGGCCAAATCTGAATATGCCCGTAAAAGATGCCCGCGACCTGATTGGGGCGCTAGTAAACAAATACTACATCACCGATATAGATACGCTTTTCAATCAGTCAGCGTCCTTTGCCAATGTAAAAGACCGACTGAAGCACCTGATCGGTGCTACGCGGCCGCAGGATGAGGTCATTATTTTTTTTGCCGGACACGGTGAGTATGACGAAAATTTTGATGAGGATGGCAAATGGATTTTAGCCAATGGTCGCCTGGGCAATGCCAGCCTTGCCGCAGTAATCGAAAAAATGGAAGCAAAACATGTACTGGTGCTGGCCGATGCTTGTTTCTCGGGTTCGTTTTACCTGAAGCGTGGTGAAGGGCATGAAGCAGCCGAAGCACGCAATCAGCGGAGATCCCGTTGGGTAGTTGCCAGCGGAAGTCTGGAAAACGTGCTCGACCAGATGCCCGGCAAACAAAACAGCCCTTTCGCCTGGCACCTGATTGATTTCCTCCAGCGGGCAACAGGAGATGTAACTCTTTCTGCACTTCGCGATTACCTGGAAACCGAAGTACCGAAATACACCGATCAGCAACCTATCGCAGGCCCATTAAAAGGTGATAAGGGAGGAGAATTAATCCTGAGACAATTATCAAACTAACGGTACCGATTCTTTACTAATCAAGCTCCAGTACTGAACCTTACCCATGTTGGGTTAGTTTTTCTATTCCACATTTGCTCATTTAGAACTGGTGATCAAAAGACCCCTCGACTTTTGATCACCAGTCCTATTGCCTGTCTAAGGATTCAATTTTTGGATGATGCCCTACCTCTTAACTATAGCCTTTGAACGCTTCCATCCATTTTAGTCAAAAAAATCAGCCACAACCGTGTGAAGAGAGCTCTTTCCGGGATTACTGGTGAATGCAAACCAAAACCCGTAGAAATCATGAAAAAGTCAACCGTAACCTTCGCCTTTGTTCTTTTCCTATCTGTATTTATTACAGAGCTATCCTATGGCCAGGTATTGAAATTAAAGACCACCTCCCTTTCAATGAAAGTCAAGAATAACGCCAACCGATGGAGCGACTGGTCCGATTGGGAAAGCACCTCTGTCCTGATCGTCTTCAAAGACAGCCGGATTACCATCTATTCAAAAGAAAAACAAGTATACGATGTCATAGAAAACGAAGGTAAAAAAACCGATAGCGATGGAGACGATGTATTGTCCTACTACTGTATCAACGAAGATGGTGCCAGGTGCCGTTTACGGCTTATCAGGCGAAACAGTCATAACGGTGAAGCCCAGCTATACATCGATTTCAACGATATCAAATGGGTCTACAACCTCGAGTTACCGGAAACCTAAAATAACCGGAGGTGGCAAAGCAAAGGGCCCCCTTGCTTTGCTACATTTTTTCCAGCTGTGAAAATCTATCCTCACCCGATTCCGATGGATTGGCAGTGAATATAGCAGGTTTTTCAGCTAGATATAGTGTGAATTGGTATTCCCAAAGAATAATAGGACAAGTTACTTTTCTGATTACAGCAAAGCACCTAAGTTCAAAAAAAATCTTGCTATATCGTTAAGAAGGCCTTGAATGGTATTCTAAGGATTTCTATATTAGGTACTTAGAAACCCTGACCTTACATGTACCGATTCCTCTTTTTACTTGTTTGCAATGTATTCTCCACCATTGCCCTCCAGGCCCAAACCCCGCTCCTTGATGCCATCAAAGCCAAAGACCTACCCGAAGTACAAAAACTGGTGAAAGAAGGGGCGGATACAAACGCCCTAGATGAAAACGGTGCGACCACGTTGATGTGGGCAGCTTACCAGTCCGATTTGGAAATGGTGAAATGGCTGGTGGAAAACGCCGCGGATCCTTTCCTGAAAAAGGGAGTGATTTACCTCAATAAAGAAAAGACCGCTTACTACGGCAACCTGACGGGCATAGCCGCAGGGGAAGGCAAGCTGGAGATGCTCCGCTACCTGATCGAAGATCTAGGGATCGATGTAGATGACAAGGAATACAACCCCGAAACAGGCCAGGAAGACGGGTGGACAGCCGCGCAATGGGCAGATAGTAGGGCAAAAGGTGAGATGATGGCCTATTTGGAGAAAAGTGCAGATATTTCTTTTTTGTCTGACACCCTTCGGAGGGCCAATGATGATATAATCAATGTAGCTACCTTCCATGCTGCCTCAGCTTATAAAGCTACTATACTACTACTTGAAAAACATATCGGATTGCTCAAGGAAACAATTGGTAAAACCGATACCTCAACCTATGCTAAGTTCCTTTATTTTTTAGCAAACTCCTATGAAAAATCAGGCAAATACAACAAGGCTGAGCAATACTATTTGAATCTCACCTCCCTTTGGAAGTCATTCGTGGGCCCACACGACTATAGCTATGCCATCTTTCTCAACAATCTTGCTCTTCTTTACGGAAGTATGGGCCGTTACGCCGAGGCAGAGACGCTGTACCTGAAGGCCTTAGATATAGAAAAAGCGCAACTAGGTGAAGAACACCCATCCTTTGCCACCTCCCTGAACAACTTAGCCGGGCTATATGAAAGCATGGGCCGATACAACGAGACAGAGCCACTATATAAGCAGGCCTTGGAAATCACGAAGACACAACTGGGAGAAAAACACCCGAATTATGCAAGCTCCCTAAACAACCTGGCCTCGCTGTATTATATTATGGGCCGGTACGATGAGGCGGAACCACTGTATATAAAGACCATTGAAAATAGAAAAACACAACTCGGAGAACAACACCCTGACTATGTTACTTCTCTGAACGACTTGGCAATGCTATACACTAGTATGGGTCGTTATAGGGATGCTGAGCCGTTATTACTGAAGGCCATAGAAGTTGATATAGAACAACTCGGTGAAGACCACCCCGATTATGCCACCTCCCTGAACAACCTGGCAGCGCTATATCAAAGCATGGGGCGTTACACCGAGGCAGAGACGCTTTACCTACAGGCAATGGAAATTAGTAAAGCGGAACTAGGAGAAAACCACCCCGACTATGCCACCTCCCTAAACAATCTGGCAGCTCTTTACCAAAGAATGGGACGGTACGTTGAGGCAGAACAGCTTTATACGCAAGCCCTGAAAATCAGAAAAGTACAACTCGGTGAAGAACACCCCTACTACGCTACTTCTTTGAACAACTTGGCACTGCTTTACCAAAGTATAGGCCGGTACGCTGAGACAGAGACGCTCATGCTCTCTGCCATGAGAATTCTTAAAGAGCAACTTGGGGATAAACACCATGAATATGCGACCTCCCTGAATAACCTAGCGGGGTTGTATCATCTAATGAGTCGGTATATAGAGGCAGAGCCCCTTTACAAACAGGCCATGGGAATTTTTAAAATACAACTTGGCGAAAATCTTCCTTCATACGCCCTAACCATGAACAATCTAGCAGCACTATATGAAAGGAGGGGCCTGTACGAAGTGGCTGAGACACTCATGCTTAAGGTTATGAATAACCTTAAAACGCAACTTGGAGAAGAACACCCCGAAGTTGCCAAATCCCTAAACAATCTGGCAGCTCTTTATCAAAGAATGGGACGGTACGCTGAGGCAGAACAGCTTAATACGCAAGCCCTGAAAATCAGGAAAGCACAACTGGGCGAAGATCACCCCGACTATGCACAAAGCCTGAACAACTTGGCTGGTTTACACCACCTCAAGGGTCGGTATATAGAAGCTGTTCCGCTTTATAAACAAGCCTTCGAGATCATAAAAGTGCAACTGGGTGAAAACCACCCAGAATATGCAAAATGCCTAAACAACCTTGCCGCCCTATATGAAAACATTGGTCGATACGCCGAAGCAGAGCCGCTCATGCTCAAGGCCACTGAAATTTTTAAATCTCAACTCGGTCAAGATCACCCCGACTATGCTCAAAACCTGAACAATCTGGCCGCCCTGTATCAAAGTATGGATCTGTATACCGATGCAGAGCCATTGTACATCCAGGCTATTAAAATCATAAAAACACAACTAGGCGAAGATCACCCCGACTATGCCCAAAACCTGAACAACCTTGCAACGCTATATGAAAGCATGAGCCGGTACGACCAGGCAGAATCGCTGTATTTGCAGGGCCAACAGGTGTACCTCCACCAACTTCGGACCGTTTTCCCAAGCCTTTCCGAGAAGGAAATGGAACAGTTCCTCAACACCTTCAGCAATAGTTTTGAATACTTCCACTCCTTCGCCCTAAAGCGGCAAAGGGGCAACCCCGCCATTATTTCCCACCAATACGACAACACCATTTTGCTAAAAGGACTGCTGCTACAAAGTAGTTCGCAAATTCGGGAGCGCATCCTCGCCAGCGGGGATACGACTGCCATTCGCTTGTTTGGGGATTGGCAAGCACTCAAACGGCAATGGCTCAGGCAGTCGGAGATACCCAAAAGCGAATGGGCAAAAGGTGGCATCGCCCCCGAGACCACACTGGCAGAAGCCAATACCCTGGAAAAGGAGCTTTCCCGTCTTTCGGAGGCATTTGCCGAGGTCACAGACACAGTGCGCACTACCTGGCAGGATATACAACAAGAGCTTAAGCAGGGCGAGGCCGCCATCGAGATGGTGCGGTTCAGGTTTTTTGCAGATTCTGTTCTAAAAGGTAGTGGTTGGGCTGGTTCGATTTACTATGCCGCCCTTATCATAACGCCCGAAATGGAAGACCATCCCCACCTCGTACTGTTTAACAACGGTAACGAACTGGAAGAGCGGGGGGCACAAAGCTACCAGTCTGCTTTTGCCACCCGGGGTGCGAGCCGGGTGGAGAAAGGCAAAAAACCTATCCCCCCCGATTCGCTCTATGCCTACTTCTGGCAGCCTATACAGGAAGCGCTCGATTCCCTGGGCGGGGCCGGTAAAGTCTACCTCTCCGCTGATGGGGTGTACCATACGGTTAACCTACAGACCCTCAAAAACCCCGAAACAGGGAAATATCTCTTAGAAACCCTTGACATCGAACGGGTCGGTTCTACCAGGGACCTGGTTAAAAAAAGAAAACACCGTTACAACAACAATAAAGTTGTACTTGCGGGCTATCCTACATACCCCGCTTCCCCAGAAGCCGTGGGTGCTGCATTGCAGGGTTACCAGCAGGGGCAAATGCCTGTGCCCACCGCTTCCTTAAGCAGTAGCAATTATGGCAGCTACCAGACCTACCGCGCCATCGATGCCAACATGAACAGCATCAGCCCTCTGTCCGGCACCCTAGCCGAAGTAGAGCAATTGGCTTCCATACTCAACAGGGCGGGCATTCCTACCCAGGCCCTGCTAGAGAATGCCGCTTCAGAGGATGTCCTAAAAAAAGTAAAAAGCCCCCGTATCCTCCATATCGCTACACATGGATTCTTCGAGCCGGAGAGCGAACAGCAAGCTGAAGACCTCAACAGGAAGATGCATATGAGCGGGCTGGGACAGGAAACCGTCACCGAGAACCCCTATTTGCGCTGTGGCCTCTACCTGGCCGGAGCCGAGACCACGCTTAAGAACCGTGGCAATCCGGACTTCCGGCGGCCCGAGGGACAGGAAGATGGTATCCTAACGGCCTACGAGGCCACCCTGCTTGACCTGCGGGGCACCGAACTGGTCGTGCTCTCCGCCTGTGAGACAGGGCTGGGTGTCACCAAAAACGGGGAGGGTGTCTACGGCCTGCAGCGGGCCTTTCAGGTAGCTGGGGCAGAAACGGTAATCTTCTCCCTCTGGAAGGTCGCCGACGAGCAGACCCAGGAGATGATGGGCCTGTTTTACCAAAACTGGTTACAAAAAGACATGACCAAACGCCAGGCATTCAAAAGTGCCCAACAGACCATAAAAGAGAAATATGAAGATCCCTATTTCTGGGGGGCTTTTGTGATGATTGGGGGGTGATGTTAACAGATTTAAAACTTTACGGATATGCTAAAAAAAATGTTTGTTATATGCTTTAGCTTGGGAATAATGTTAAGTACCCAGGCACAGTCCCCGGAGAATGATTGGGAATCCCTTAACCAAAAAGTATTGAAACTTTACGAACAGGGACGCAACGAAGAAGCTGTAATTTTTGCAAATCTTCAAAAAATGCTGGAATTTTCCGGAAAGGGGCGCTATGAAAAAGCAGCGGTTATTGCCGAAAACTTGGTTAAAGATGTACTGAAGTTTTATGGTGCATATCATCCCGATTATGCCTTCTCTCTAAATAGCTTGGCATATATTTATTATAAGATGGGACGATACTTAGAAGCAGAGCCGCTTTACCAAAAAGCCTATAATCTCCAAAAGATATTCATTGGCAAATACCACCCAGAATATGCTACTACTCTAAATAATATGGGTTTGCTTTACGAGGGAATGGGACGGTACGATAAGGCATTAGAATTACACACTGAGGCCTTGGCCATCAGAAAAGCAAAATTTAGTGAAAAACACCCCATCTACGCCAGCTCCTTAGGTAACTTGGCGGGGCTGTATACCACAATGGAGCGATATTCTGAAGCAGAGCCACTCTACACAAAAGCATTAGCAATCATTAAGAAGACCCTAGGCGAAAACCACAGCAGTTATGCCAACAATCTGGCCCACCTGGCAGGATTATATACGAGCATGGGACGGTACATAGAAGCAGAGCCGCTTATACTCAAGGCCAACGAAATCATGAAAGGCAAACTGGATGAAGGCCATCCAGGTCTTGCTTTCTTACTAAATGGCCAGGCAGAGTTGTACCATAAAACGGGCCGGTTCGCCGAAGCAAAACCTTTATACGAACAGGCATTGGAAATAAGGAAAACTCAATTAGGTGAAAACCATCCAGACTATTCAAGATCTCTACATAACCTGGCGGAACTTTATGAAAGTATGGGCCTTTATGCGAAGGCTGAGCCACTCCTTTTGCAAGACCAGCAGGTGTACCAAAAACAACTCCAAACCGTTTTCCTTACTCTTACCGAGAAGGAAAAGGAACAATTTCTGAATACCTTCAACTTCAAATTTGAACGTTTCCACTCATTTGCCCAAAAGCGTCGAGCTGGTAATCCTGAAGTCACCGCAATTCAATACAACAATACACTCTTGCTAAAAGGAGTATTGTTACAAAGTAGTGAGGAACTTCAGGAGCGCCTCCTTTCCAGCAAGGATACCAGAGCTATCCGTCTACTGAAGGAATGGAAAATACGAAAAAGAGAGTTGCTACTTGAATCGAAATCTAGCCACATTAATAAGCAAATTATTAAAGTCTTATCGGAGCTTGACCCGGATAAAGCAAATAGGCTGGAAAAAGAACTTTTAAATCATTTAAAGACTTTCGCCAAAGAGGCGGATACTATACCTTCTACCTGGAAGGAAGTGCGGCAAGAGCTACAAAGAGGAGATGCCGCCATCGAACTGGTTCGGTACAGGTGGCATGATAAACATTGGACCGATTCTATCCATTACGCAGCCCTTATCGTTACGCCCGAAATGGAGAAGCATCCACACCTTGTGCTCCTTAAGAACGGTAATGAACTAGAGGAACGGGGAGCACAAAGCTATCAGTCTGCCTATGCCACACGAGGGGCGAGCTTGGTGAGTAAAGGCAAGAAACCTATCTCCACAGATTCGTTGTATACTTGCTTCTGGCAGCCCCTCCAAGATGCACTCGATTCTCTGGGTAGCGTGAAAAAAGTTTACCTCTCAGCTGACGGCGTATACCATACACTTAATTTGGAAACCCTAAAAAACCCAAAAACAGGCAAATATCTACTGGAAACTCTCGACCTTCAAAGGGTTGCCTCCACTAAGGATCTGGTTAAAACGAAAAAATCATATCCCTTCAGTAATAATGCCGTGCTGGCCGGCTACCCGGCATACACTGCTTCACCTGAGTCCAGGGACTCCACAAAAAATAGCATTAGTCCACTTCAACGTATATTGCATCAAGCTTTTCCCAACGAACTGATCATTGACTCTACAAAAACCAACATCAGTCCCTTGCCTGGCACCCTTAACGAGGTGGAACAAGTGGCCTCTATTCTTCAGAGCGAAGGCATTTCTACCCAAGCGCTATTGGGAGATAACGCCTCTGAGGATACGCTTAAAAACATTAATAGCCCACGTATCCTCCATATTGCTACTCATGGGTTCTTCGAGCCGGAGCGCGAACAGAAAGTTAAGGATATCAATAAACTTAAACTGTTTATGAGTGGTTTTGGACAGGAAATTGTTAGTCAAAATCCCTATTTGCGATGTGGGCTTTATTTGGCAGGAGCCGAGACCACCCTTAAGAACCTAACCAATCTAGACTTCCGGTGGCCGGAGGGACAGGAGGATGGCATCCTTACGGCCTACGAGGCTACCCTACTCGATTTACAGGGTACCGAACTAGTCGTTCTCTCCGCTTGTGAAACAGGGTTAGGTGTTACAAAAAATGGAGAAGGGGTTTACGGTCTGCAACGTGCCTTTCAGGTGGCCGGGGCCGAAACCGTGATCTTTTCCCTCTGGAAAGTTGCCGACGAGCAGACTCAGGAGATGATGGGGCTGTTCTACAGGAACTGGCTAGAAAAAGGAATGGGCAAAAGGGAAGCCTTCAAGGCCGCTCAGCAAGCCATCAAGGAGAATTACGGAGATCCCTACTTCTGGGGAGCCTTTGTGATGATTGGGGGTTAAAATCCATGACACATAATTCCTCTTTAGGCTTAGCCCACTGATTGGTAAAGTATTTATAAGATTATAATATATTCCTTTTGAAAAAGTATTGGGCCATAGCCTAGTTTTTTTCCTCTAAATCACTAAGCCGGATTTATTCCGGAAATCAGTGTTTACCATAACACCCAAAAACTTTCATTATTTCGCCTTCTCAATCTTGAAAACAAGATTCTCTATATGGCCGGAGGAAGGAGGGACATTGGCGGTTGTCGTACTTCTCTTATTTTCGCCCTCTTCGGCTTTATAGCTATTCATTAAAAGTTCTTCTAGAGGATGAATCACTCCCTTAATACCCGCAACCTCTCCTCTGGCAATACTGCCGCCACGATGAGTTATAATAGGACCCAGATTAATGGGTTCCTCAGTGGCAATTAGCTTAAAAACTTCTACCCCGTAAGGTTTACCTATTACGAAAATATCGCCAAGTTCTAATGTATCTTTCGCAGCAATAACATATTCTTCAGCAGATTCAATTTCACTTGGTAGGAGCAGATTTACTATATTATCCGGTTGAATATCAAGCAACGAAATATAGGCTTTTTTACGCCCCTCATTTATAAACTTAATTTTAAAATGATCGCCCTCATTTAACACCAATATTCCATCACTTCCAATCTTATCTTCTATTGGTATCCTAGACTTTTCTATCACCACTGGGCCAATCTCTTCTACTTCAATAGGAATTATTTCCAACCTAACTTTTATATTCTTTTGCACCATAGCCAAATCTCGTAAATATTTCGCCTGTGCATACGAAATTACAGTTTGAATAACTTCCTTTGCAATAGCTTGTTGATTTTGATCGTTCACAATGCTGTCGAATAAAATGTAATCTTGGGCACTGATCATTTGCAAAGCATTTGCGCCACGACTTCTAGTAAAGTCATTGTTCATCTCAACCAGCAAATCTGGGTCAGAAGCTACCACCTCAATCAATGGCACCTTATCCAATTCAGCTTGAAGGGCATCTTGAAACCCGGGATTATTACGCAGATCTAACTGTAGCTTTACTTTCATTTTACCAAAATTCTTTTCACTGATAAACACCCAGCTATTTCTCAGGTCATTTTCACTCATTTCATCATCTAATTCGATAAAACTTCTCTGAAAATAGGATTTGAAAACTACCCCACTTGCTTTAGGAGCCACAGCACTTGTATCTGCCACGTCAATGTCGTAGAGGACTATCCTGGAGCCTTCGAAAATGGAATGCAGCTGCCCTCCGTTGATCGAAAAATTCTTTTTATCAAAGCGATCAACTACCGAATAATAATCGAGTCTGGGTATTGCCTTTCCTCCCAGAATTTTGCGGTTAATTTCTCCTTCAATCTGTGGTGTCTGCTTAGGAGCCATAGAACTCATATCCAGCATTACTCTATCAAACAATCCCCGGTAAGAAGCATCCGCGTCTAGGGTGCTTAAGGTTTTACTAAATGCCAGAGACAAAGAACCGAACCAGTTACCATTTTCATCTTGAAATTCGTAATTTTTCTCATTAGCACTGGAAGCACTGATCACTACCATCGGGCTAAGACCAACGGCAGTCTTTGTCTCATGCCATCCATCGGTCTCTTCACCTACAATAGGGGTATAAGATGGAGGTTCGATTTTTACATTGGTACCCCTTGTTTTTCCTAGGCCACGAGTAGCCGTACCTGAATAGCAGGCATCCAGTACAACAATAAGGTCACCAGAAGGCCCTAATCTTTGACGGACTTCTTCAAAGAGAAGTCTCAGTTCATCATCCCTCAGGTGCTTACTTCCATGGTAAGCGGCCTCTGAATATACCATTGGAGCGTCGTAAGGTACCAGGGCTTCATCATAGCCATCAATTTCATCCCCGTTGTCATCAAACACCTGCTGACCATGCCCGGAATAGTGAAATACCATGACGGCCCCGGGCTTTGCGTTAGTTATGAGATGTTTACGAATAGCATCCTGTATACCTCTTTTGGTTGCTTCCCTGTCACGTATTACGCTTACATGGTTGACGGTATCAAACCCCTGTATTGAAAGCGCAGCGTTGATTAAGTGCACATCATTTTTAGAATTTATATTATCCCATCCTGTAGTTGGCTCGTATTCTCCCACTGCTACAATCAAAGCAAACTTATCTGAATCTATAATAGAGGCAGTATTTTGACTTGACGCACCTATCTCACCTGACACATTTGCTGTCTTCGTAGAATCATTATCAATGATTTGAAAAGATGTTTTGTCAGACCTGACTGAATTAGCATAGGGAGCCTCTGATGAGGATTTTGTACAACTGAGGCTTAGGATTAGGATAAGTAAACTAAGTCTTTTCATTGAAATTGAATTTAATGTTTTTAATACCCGTAATAAAAAAAGGGGACTGGTACAAATTTTTATATCCGGTAGTTAAAGATTCATATTAGCTGGGTACGATTATTTGCTGATAATGTATTCACAACACCTAGGCCGGATACTTCTGTCCTATCAGCAAGCATAAGAACTGCGAAGATGACCATTATAAGTAAAGCTAAAATTTATTAACGAAAAACCACTATCAACAAAATACACGTTTCAAACAGCAATTATACCTGTATAAATAAAACTAAATAATTAACATAAAACAAGTTATCTCAAAAGATATGAACAATTTACTTCTGCACTTAAGAATATAAAAACTCTATTGTTGGTCGCAACCTGGATTCCTAAGAGAACCCCGGAAAAAGAAGAATGATAAAAGCAGCAAATTTCCCAAACAATGAATACGCCGAAGAGAAAGGATATGTAATAAAAAAATATTTGAAGAATATCAGGATCTTACTTCAATATATAAGATTTGGGAGAGGATTGAGGCGAAAGGCTCACCTAACGTCTCATTATTAGGCTCAGCTTTTTCAATAAAGCCGCAATTAGCTAAATTATAAAAGAAATGGCATCCCAAAAAGAAAAAGCCACTCGACAGACTACAGATCGTTAGATCTACCGGCTATAAAAAGTTACGATTAACGATAACAACAACTTCTTCCTAGAAGTTACCACATGAATGGAATGTAGGGGATAAAAAGCCACTACCCAACGGATAGTGGCTCTAAACCCAAAACTGTACTATAAATAATATAATCAGTAAAGTATTACCATCGAAATCAACGACTTTTACACAAGCCCCATCCTATTGACGCTTGTTTTCAAATGAGCTGATTTTCTGTCAAATACAAACTTAACACCAACCCCTGCATTAAAAGGATTTGTTGGTTAGACCATGAACAGTTAGAAAATGTTTAAATTCTGAAATATAGGTTTTCCTTCTAATCGAAAAGAGTTTACATCGTCTGAAGTAGAAGCAGTTACATACACATCAATTGGTACAATTTCAATGCTTCTTTCAACAACTTCAATCTCGAACACCCTCCATGTATTACCCGGAGTTATGGCTGGAGGTGAGAAAGACGTGATCAAACCACTAGATCCATACACTTGAACCATGGCCGGAGAGGAAGCAATTCCAGCACTTCCATTTTGAGACCAATTGGAATAATTATGAACAGAGTAACGATAAGTGCCTGTTGTGAATTCGTTAATGGTGATTGTCTCAGGCCCAAAACTATAAGTATCGTCTACGTCTAAGTTTACAGTAGAAACAGGACGCTCAGATGAGTAGTAGCAGTGGAACCTACCTCCTGACAAAGGCCCAGTCAGATGTGAATCCAAATCATAAGGAGTAAGACCCCAGGTGAGAACGATCCTCAATTCCCCTTCACCGACTCCTTCTACTGCTGTAACAGGGTTAAGTTCGTTTTCACCTTCCGTTACACCAACATTTTCTATCACTTGTGGAAAGAATCCTTCATTACGAACAACCTGAATAAAAACGCCCACAGGGGCACCATCTATAATATAAAATCCTAATTCATCTGTGACAACTACTAAGTCTGCCTCTACCCGTGTTGTATCTCCATCTGCAGAGAAGGTTACCTCAGCACCGGAAACCCCTTGGCCAGTCTGGGAATTAATGATTTGTCCGCTGATTGATGCAGTACCGCTAATGGTATCACTGCGTTCCATATAATCTCCTGTTATAGAAATACTTGAACTATAAGCTTCATATCCCTCGGCCGTGATACGTAATTCGTAATCTCCGGTTAAGATGTTTGTCATTCTATAATTACCTTCCGCATCGGTAGTGGCCGAAAAGTGGGCTGTATTATCGCCCGAACGCCATAAGGATACTGTAGCCCCAACTACACCGATATCAGTTGTATTAACTACTGCGCCTCCCAAATTAAAGCCAGATACATCGTCTTCATCCTTGCAGGAAACCATTATTAATGAAAAGATGCTCAGTAACAGCACCAAAATGTGGTTATTTGTTCCTAATAAGTTAATTTTTTTCATAGTGAAATTGTTAAGAATTTGATAAATTTTTCCCTATATCGAAGGCAAGACTATGTTTTATTAGGTTGGCCTTTCATCCATATTTTCATTGAAGAATTATGTGGATCCTTCATAAACGGCTATTACTTGATGGAATGTAGCACATATAAAGTGCAGTTTTTCTTTAAAATTCGCCAAGCTATCATAGAATTCCGTGGATATTGCTTATTGGAGAATAAGCGCATTAGAGATAAAAAACTTTTTTATGTAAACAAATCACATTACCTACCATATGAAACACTAGACCAATTAGACGCAAGGAGTGCTGCAAAAATACCGGCAAATACGAAATTGATTCGAAAGCAGAAAAAAATCCTCATCACTAACGCATGTTAAAAATCATATCAAATAGACGAAAATTACTTTTTGAAGTAATAAACGGATTCCATTTACTATTAGAACGATATCAAACATAAGAAAGAAAAAGTTGACACAATCCTATTGGGACTTCAAAATAAAACCATATACCTAATTAGATCAATATAAAGTAAATAGGTTAAATAATGAAAACTATGAAGATAGTATTGAAGGATAAATTATAATTCTTTTACCTCGAAACATTTCAAAGCACTCAATAACCTATAAAAACTTTATACAGGTTGGTCCTATTTGGCATTTAACCAATTGAGAGAAAATTCTCTTCCAAAAGACAATGCAATTTAGTTTATAAAGAATAAATAATTTCTATTGTTAGTCTTAGAAACCGTCTTTACACTTACCTGAAAAAAAGACAAAAGTAATCGACCAGAACAATAATTTAACAAGCAGCAATAAGGGGTTATATTCTTTCAGCAAAAAGGTAAAGGATTAACTACCTTTTATAAAAAGGAAATGATTCAAGTTTAGCTTAAATTATAAAAAAATCGTCATTCCGAGAATTAACATATTAAAAACGTAGCAATCCAGAAGACAGAATCCAATGTAGAACTCGGGAGTGCAATCTTTGTAGCCCAGTTAAGCCGATGTATGAAGTGCCACCCGGGATGTAAATGAGTTGCTTATATAGGTCATTAGTCTTTAGAAAATAGCACAACCGGCTTTCCTCTAATGCTAGTGGCTCATAAACCCTGATTTTTAAATCTGTAGTTTGATAGTTTTGGAGAGAAAATTTAGAAAGGGAAGCCTTGGAAATTCCCAACAAGACGTAAATGCCAAACCCATTCCTAATTCATTTAGCCCTAAAAATGGTTCGCATAGACGACATAGCCGTTTCTAAAGTCAATTAAAATCGAACCAGGGCAAATAGACAACACAACCAATAATTTAGAAAAGAGTCTTAGCGCACCCATTTTTTTCAATTCAGTTGAAAATAATGTTTTGGACTAATTTTTCTGCTAAATCCATTGATGAGTATTAGGCTAGCTTGAATATTACTATCTATTCCTAAAGAATAATTCATATTGGACCATATAGCCCTTTATGCTCTCCCTTGTATTATCATATCCTCCTCAGCAATTCCAACTAAACATCCAAAGCTAAAGGTAGTAATTAACTTCATTTATTGTCTTTTGGAACCTCTTGGTGAACTTATGAAATCTAATTTTATCACAGTTACAAGATTTAGGAAGAGAAGGTATCTGTTTGGCTAAAATTATTTTTTCTGCTACTAATTCACAAAAGGGACTATTAAAAATACTTTCAAAAAAATTAATTAAGAACCGTGTGAAATCCTCTTTGGCTGGGATTAAAGGTGATTGTGAACCTTTAAAACCATACAAAATGAACAGATTTAGCATTTTATTACTCGTACTAGCATTATTCACCGCATCATGTGGATTAATCGATGACAAGGACACACTTCCTCAAAAACCTAACAATAATGAAATGAAAAAGGCTGATGAATATCCATCTCGTGGAGTTAGGTAAACAACCATAAAGCCTGCAATTTAAGTTGCAGGTTTTATTTATTTCCTTTAAACTATCATGCATACCAGAGAAAGACAATATAAGGTAATTCTTTTAAAATCAATTCTCTAAAATTGCAAGGATTAATCTTATCTTACAATAAGCATTACATATAAAAAGATCTCAAACCAAACTCATATCAATTGTAGTGCTCATTTAATAGTACTTCTACATAAAGAATTCCTAAGGAAGAAAATATCTTTATACTATTCTCACATTCTAAATAGATACAAAATGATTTTAGAAGAAGGAAAATATGTCTCATTTACTTTTTTTTTTTTGTCAATTAAACCATCTTTATTAAGTCATTAATGAATAAACGGATCTGAGTTATGTTCTTGAATATACCATTAACTAAATTTACAATTTCTTCAAAAAACCATCATAAGATTTTAAATTTCTTATTTGCTTTCCTAATGGTCATTTCTTTTGGCTTTCAGGAAAAAAAAGACCAAAGTCAATTAGATAACCTATTGCTAAAAGTTGACCTTCTAATAGATGGATATGCTCTTGATTCTGCCTCAATTGTCTTAGATCAAGCATTGGAAAAAGCAATTTCCTTGGGTGATTCCATTAAATTGAGGAGAATATATGGTGATATGGGATATGTGCAACACCTTCTAGGCGATTATGAGACTAGTATTTCCAAATATAAATTTGCCTACGAATATGCAGAAAGCCTGCTCGATTCAAGCTATATGATAGCATTCTCACGGAGCATAGGTCTCAACTATCAACGAATCGGCCTCCATGCAGTCGCATTGGATCACTATTTAAAAAGTTTGGAATTAGCAAAAAGTGGATCTGATAAAGAACTATTGGCTGAATTATATAACTCCATTGGTGTTCTGTATCAGCAAAATAACGAGCCAGACCTGTCAATGGATTATTTTTTGCAATCCTTAGCGCTTTACAGGCAAATCGGAAATAATGTGGGTGTATCACATGCATACAATAATATGGCAATCAATTTTCACCTTAAAAACGAACTGGATTCCTGCATTCACTACAACATAAAGGCGCTTGAACAAAAAGAAACTTTAGGAGACTTAAGAGATATCTCATCGACACTCAATAACCTAGGGGAATTATTTCTGGAATTATCCCTCCTTGACTCAGCACATGGATACTTGTTAGAAGCCTATTCCATCCACCGAAAATTAAATGAGCCGGAATCCATGGCTATTAGTTATAATAATTTTGGCGATTATTGGATGAAAAAAAACAATTACTTCCTCAGCAAATTGTTTTTAGATTCCGCTTCCACAATTATCCAAACTATTAAAACCAAGGAGTTAGCACTCAAAAATGTCGAATTAAAGGTTTTGTTGTACGAGAAAACCAATCGGTTTGACCAAGCCCTGCTTACCTACAAAATTTGGGATAGTCTCAAAACTGATCTATTTATGAAAGAGAAAATCCAAGTACAGGAACTTGGAAACCTGTATTTGCTTCGGGAAAAAGAATTTGAGAATGAACAGGTCGCCCAACAAGCCAATTTATTTGAGATCAAGTCTGCTCAATTTCAAACCACCAGTATCCTGCTGGGAGTAGTCGGAATGTTGCTTACCGCATTTTCGGTAATTACTTTCAGAAATCTCAATATCCAAAAACAACTATCGGGAAAGATTAGTCATCAAAACTCTGTGATCAAAGCGCAGCAAGTAGAGATCCGGCACCGAACGAGCAATAGCCTGGCCAGAATTCAAACCGTCATCAATGCCATCCGAAGGAATGCAACCGACTCCGATACTAAATCGGAATTAATACAGGCAGGTCGTATATTGCAAACGGCGTCCTCACTGGAACGGTATCTTTACGATGTGGAAGACGAATGTGAGGTACCGTTGGCTGAATACTTGGCCGGACTTCTTGACCATCATCGGGAGATTTTCCAATTAGAAAAAAATAACACTCAGATTACCCTAGCCTGTCCTAAAACTATCGTCCTTCAGGTCAATCAAATCCTAAGCTTGGCCATTATCTTAGACGAGTGGCTGCGCAACAGTACCAAATATGCCTTTAAGTGGACTGAAAAACCCCATATTACCATACAAATCCGGGAAAATAACAGTATACTTAGCTTGGAATACAGAGATAATGGATCGGGCTTGGTGACGTCCGATACCCGCGGTACTGGGAGTAGTTTGATTGAAAAGTTTGCCCGTGACCTTGGAGCAGAGGTAAACACCAAAAACGATGGGGGAATTCATCATTCCCTTTGCTTTAATATACAATTAAAAAAGAACAAAAACCACTTATGAAAATCCTAATTGTAGAAGATGACCTCTTCATTGGGGAAGAAATTGCGCAATCCATCAACGAACATTTCTCTAACGATACCCATGAAATACTTGGTCCTGCTGATACCTACCAAAAAGCCATGGATATTATCCTGCACAAACAGCCCGAAGTCGCGTTATTAGACATTTCTTTACAAGAAGACGTTGATGCGGGAATTCGTTTGGCACAGTACTTAAACCGCTCATACCCCATACCGATCGTGTTTTTATCAGGGCTACCCCGAAGCCTTGGATTTAATCTAGCCAAATACTTGATGCCCTTTGATTTTATCCCCAAGCCTGTGGATTACTCCAGACTAATGGATAAAATTGAACTGGCCACCATATTTCAATCCCAACGGAGCAAACTGGAATCCATGGAACCTGGCCAAAATGGGATCCAAAATAAATCCATTTTCGTAACTACTTCACATAATGAGGCCACTGCAATTCCCATTGAAGAACTCATCCTCCTTGAAGCTGACGATAAGTATATTCGTGCCTACACTATTAACGATATCGATCCTATTGGGTTCATTGGCCCCGGTCTAAAAAACTTCTATCGGGACAACCTTTACTTGCTCAAGAATTTTCATCATTTAAATCGAAAATACATAATCAATCTTTCCCTAGTGACTCATATAAAAGATAATCATGTCGTCCTACCTCGAAAAGTTAAAACAAGTCAATCTTCGTTTTTCCGAATACCTATCCCTAAAAACGGCGACGCTAAAAAACTCCTCTATGCTCGTTTAGGTTATAAAATTAAACCAGATTAACTCTGTGGTTTTAAAACTGCTGAAACACTTAGCTTTCAGCAGTTTTAAAATATATTTAATTGATTAAAAGTTGATGAAAATTCTATATTAAAACTCATATAATTAATTACTTAGCTACTTATTCCACCACTTTCACAAGCTCAATATTTTCAAAAGAAATCTCAAAAGTACTAGAGGGTAAACCACTTTCCCCGGTAGAACCCAGCAGACTCCCTTTTAGTGAACCCGAGGCAAGACCTGTCCCGAAATCCAATTTTTTGAAAATAAATTCAACTTGGTTAATTAAACTAGAACGATAATTGTCTTTACCAACAACATAAAGACCTACTACGGTTGCATTGCCAGTATCCTTATAATCAACACCGACTTTAATCTCATTGTCATAGGAAATAAGACTTATAAAAACCATTTCATTTTGATCTGGTTCTAAAGCCATCCCTACTAACTCAACTGTTTGTGTGGTATAGCCCGGAATATCCTGAATATCAGTAAAACTAACTGACTTCAAATCAGCTTTGAAGGGCTCATTTCCAATTTTTCCGCTAAGTTCTCCCTTAGCAGATAAACTTCTACCATCCGTAAACATAAAATGTAGCAATCAAAATAAAGCTTATCAATACATTTTTCATATTTACAAACATGTTTATTTTTTAGGAAAATAACTTTTGAAATAGGTTTTCTCTTTAGAGGGTATATTAAAATTTGATTCCAAGTAAAAGCCCTCCCCGAAGTGTAGCCCAAGGACCGTCAAAGCCAACATTCACCCCATTGGCATCAACCGTTGTTTCAGTTTTAATTACCCCGATATTAAGGTCGGAAAAATCTTCTCGAAGATCTTCTTGTTCAGTTGGGGACAAATCCCCAACCCCATTAATGTCTCCAGAAGAAGAGCCGTATCCTGCTCCTATAATCCACCAATCCAAATAAATCCGTTTACCTAGTCTCCATTGAGAACCCAGCATCAGACCTCCAGAAAAACCACTAATTTGCCCATCAAGATTAATAGTCCCGCTACTTGATTCGATGACAAAATTCGGAACCTTCATGTTAATAACACTGTACCTAGCAAAAGGGGCGATATAAAATCCGCGAGGCCCATCATGCTTCCCCAAATAAAAACGAAACTCAGGAGTGATCGCAAAGTTTCCAAATTCCAACTTATCAAGCTGTACCGAAGCATCCTGCCCTTCACTGCTCTCAATAATAGATGTAAAAGGTAAGGCTCCTCCCGGCACCATGCGCAAACCTAAAGCTGCTGACATTTTTCGACCAACTGTTCTTTCATACTGCATGTCGATGCTACCTAAAGGAAGCGCCGTTAAGTTCAGCTTAACAATATTTTTATCAAAGCCTACTAAAGTTTTCTCTTGTGCGAAAGTGCCAACTGCTAGCCCTTGTGAGACAATAATTATTATAATTGTAACAATCTTTTTCATTATTATTTAATTTTTTTAAGGTGAAAATTAAAGTTTTTTTTATTTTCCTTTAGCTTATATTTATTCATTACAACACTCGAAAAAGACTGGTTAGGAATATTTTACATAAGTATATAAATATTCTCTTACCAAATTTCAATTTGTCTTTTCTAAGTATAAATAACTAAATATATATAATTAATAAATTCACTAAAAGCACCTAGCTTGAAATACATTAGATAAAATTCTTTAGCATTTCATATCTATTTATAAAATGTTATTAATATTATCAAATAGCTTGAAATAACTATTAACAAGAAACATTAAGGCTTTTTAAATATTTCCCATGTTATCATTTCAATTAAAGGATAAAAGTTGAGTTTTAAAACTTACAATTAGACAGGGAAATTTATATTGTATAAGCAAGTGTATTTTCCAATCAACGGTATGTAAGTAATCACTACAAACAAATCTAAAATGTAAACGATAGCTTCTTTGTGAAGCTATTGTAAGTCTTAGATTGCAACTTTCAAAAAGCACCTACAATAAATAAACAATTCCAAGTTTTACTGCAAATTGTCCATTCCCAATAGTCTGGTATTTTATTTCTGGGTTCAAAGCAAGATTATCAGCAATTCTAAGTACCCCCCCTGAGCCAATATTTACCCCTGACCAGTTATCAGAATATTTCACACCCATTATTTTATTCGATACACTATAATTGGTATACCCTACCATTCCATACCATTGAAGTTCATCTAGCGTTAAATAATATCTTGAATCAACATTTAATGAACTGGCATTTAATCCCTCAGGGAAATAGATTGTGTAATTTGGTGCAGCGGAAATATTTTCAGTAATAAAATATTCCCCCCCAAAGTTTACACCAAATGTTTCGATTTTGAATCCATAATCACCACCTACCTGTAATCGGATAGTCCCTGATTCTTGGGCTTGCGATAATGAAGCAACAGAAATAAAAATTCCTAGTAAAATTAACTTTTTCATTTTTTTATAGATTTTATTGTTTGAAATGATTTTCTTAAGAATAGATTTTTAAATTTTATATAGCGTTATCCTCGTTAAATAGAGTTTAATAGAATATAGAAAGTGAAGTTAAAAAGTGAAATAAAGAATTTATTAATTTGCGATTTTCCATTATTCGTCCCTTGAGGCCAAACTAATTTTCCCTTCTTCAAGTGCGACAAGATTCAATCTATCGTCAAACCGATCATAAATCCAATCCGCTAATTCATCAGTGCTTCCCAAATGGATAACAGTTATAGTCGACATTGAATCTTGAAAGGTTTTATCGAAGGAATGAACCACTTTATGACTTTCTAATGTATCCGTTAAATTTCTAAATGATGAGAAATCTAGGTCGGTAATGGTAATTACGGTGGTCAATTGGCTTTCTTGTTCCTCACCATTATCAAAAGTGGCTAAATCCACATCTACCTCTGGTGCCTTGTGTTCTCCAATTTGGATTTCCTTAGTTGGTACTCCTTTACAAGGCTTGTCTTTACCATTAAATTTAATTCCCAGGCTTTTTGCCATTTTTCCAGCCGTTGATGCTGCCCCTGCAATTTGACTGACCATTTGGGTGGTTCCAGCAATTTTACTTAGACCCAAAAAGGCGCCACTATTGACTAAGTAATAACTGGACCAAGTCAAATCACTAGTAGTATTACTAAAAGACTTTGAGACCTCACTTATTTTACTAAGATTTTCAACTACATCAACAGTATTTTCCTTGGCGTTATCTGTAGGCATTTGAACACCTTCTTTAATTGCTTCAATTTTATCAATATCATAGATTCCAACTGAGAGCAAATCCAATACATCACATGCATTACCAACCTTATCAGCCCTTTCTTGTATCCCCATTAAAAAAGCAAATTGGGCGGCAAGTGAAGAAGTAGGTTTTTTCTTGTTCAATTCGACAATAGTATTATTAATAAGGGTCATCAAACCTTTATGATTTTCTCCCGAAAAATATATCCGTTGGAGATAATCTACCTTAGGTTCGGAGGATACATGGTCTTGCCCCAGTACCTTTTCACCAAACATTAATAAATAAAATATAAAGAAATATTTTATTAGTTTTTCAAATTTATTAAACTGGAAATTTCGAATAAAATTTAAGGGTTCCATAACATTATCATTTTGGTTGAAAGGTTTGTTACAAATAATAAATATTAAGCATTATTTTTATCTATAATGGTTCAATAGTCCCAATCTAAATAATTTCTTAGTGACTACTTTTTCCGAACAATTTAATTAATGATCATTAGTTATTTATATCAAAATTAAAGGTTTGGATCTCCTTTCACTTCACCAAAATTGGTGATCAAGTAAAAAATTTTCATAAAAAAATTCAGTAAAGAATTAAATTTTGTTTAACACAATAATTAAAAATATAAAATTAAATAGTAGTCTTAGAAATGAAAATAAAAAATTATATTTTACATTAATCTATATTTAAATTACAATTAACATTATTTTTTTTTGTAGGGAAAGTAAACTTAACTAATCCATCAAAGTTTAATTTATGGGGCTGTTAGGAGGAGAAACCAAATAGGATGAGGTTAGTAAGGTAAAATTGTAGCGAAATACGCATATTGGTATGAAAATATAATATAGTTTATAGGTGCTTTAATAATAGTAAAGATATATAAGAGTATTTCAGAAGCCTTTCCCTGATGATAGGTCCTGCTCTAAATATTTGGCAGACATGAAAGAAAAGGATCAATACGCTTGTAATAAGGGTAACCCTAATTAAACTTGAAAAGAAATAAATGAATTTGACAGACAAGGTGCTAAATATGGGTAACATGAACCCTTATAACTGGAGCCCTTTTTCTCAATTTAATGCCCCTTCTAATAGCATTTTGTATTTTTAATATGTTTCTACAGGTAAGAATGGATTCAGTAGCGGAGAATTAAGCCGCAGACCCAAGTTAAGTCAAAATACCTACTAGCCTTATATGCATATAGTAATAAAGGCTATGGAAAGTCCCCAGAATTCAACCATAATTTAAACAGTAGAAGTGGATAAATCCTACGGAGGCGATCAAAACGACAAAGAATCTGAATATGGTTTAGGTGGGTTTCTTATGGGTAGGGAATAACTATAGCACCTTCCTCAAAGGTGAATCTGGTAAGATTTATGAGTGTAGGGTAGTTCATTTCTCAAAACGGAGCCATCTAAGATCAGGATAATAAGGAAAGAATTTTAAGCAATTGCATCAGGTAATAATGATATTCAATCATTGGCTAAGAGGAACCTATCAGTTTAGGAATCTTCAACCCTACATCTTAGAATTTACCTTTAGATATTGGGAATAAAAAGGAAGAATAAATGATTCAAAATCTTATGCAAAGGATGGTTGGAAAATCAACCGTATCCTTATAAATTTTTTATGTAATATGTGACTTTTTCAATTAAATTTACAGTTCAAATGCCTGTCCATATTTGATGATGTCCCAGTTTTTTTCAATTTCAAGGATTTCTTTGATTCTTTTTTTATGTGTATTTACTGTGTTTGGTTCTATAGATAGGCGTCTCGCTATTTCATCAGCTCTATGACATTTGGCCATAAGTGAGAGCACTTCCTTATTTCGCTCAGTTAACTGTTCAAATCTCTGGTAATTCTTTTTCTTAAACCTGATTTCATTTACTGTCCTCCTGATTTTGTTCATAACCCATTCTTCTAAATTCAAAGGGAGGATATGGGTCAATTCTAATAAAGGTTGTCCATCATTTCTGTATGCTAAGGTTTGGATGGTCACGAGCTCAGCGATATGATCTTTAGTAATAGGACCAAGACGGATGTACACCCTTTTCTCAGGATAACCGCCGTGATTAACATCTGTTTTACCCATTAAACAAGTGCTTGGACCTTCTGGATCAAATATTAATTTTCGATATTCTCTTATTGGCAAAAATTCAAAGAATGATTTTGTTAGTCCGTAATGCTTCCTGCCAAAATTGCATATAAAAAGGTTACGGATCGGATCAACACCCTGAATAATTTTAATTCCAGGTATCCAATCTGATGCTAATTCAAATGTTTTAATCTTTTCCTTTACCAGAAACTGAGTGTCTTTGTCCGAGTGATTCATCTTCTATAAATTTTATTGTCTGAAAATCCTTTTTAAACAAATCATTATCTTGTAGTACTTTTCGAGTATTTTATATTCGAAGCAGGAGTAATTTTCCTTTATTTCATTCAAGAAACAAGACAGAGTTATTTTCAGCAACTCTTTTCCACGAAGGTTGCCAGATTGGGAATGAAGGATGGAGAAATAGGAATAAAGTAAATGTGGAAGGGATGAAAATTAATTATAAGGTGCTTATTTTTTGGACAGTAAATTAGCTTAACTGCAAATTGCTACTATTACTACTATGAAAAGAGTATTTGATTATTTAACTCTAACCATTTTAAATTAACCTGTTGTTACATTTAAAATATATCTCGCGCTAGGAAAACCTAAAATATTGAATGAAATAAAAGGATTTTCCAAATTGATTATGGTTCACAGAAATCGTAAAAAAACAAGGTTGATTAAAGATCGAGACATATAAACCTGAAAACAATATATTTATAGTCCTATTTGTAAATGTTCGAATTGTAGGGAAAACTATTTGAAGGTAAATTGAAAAAAGAAGCCTGTTGAAAAGTAAATTAAATAAGACACCTACTCACCTCATTGCATTAAAGATTCATTTCATACTTCCCTCTTTGCTTAACTTGATGCTAAAATTTTCCCTAATTAACCCTACAAATAGCACCCCTAAAAAAAGAAAAGCCAACTTTATTGCTAAAGTTGGCTTTTTGAAGAGAGGAAGGGATTCGAACCCTCTGTTATTGATTTTTCAAAAGTCCCCATGAATAGTGTATACACGTATATATGGATATATAGGATTTAAAGTAGTAACCAGTTTTGTATAGATTTAATTACTTTTTTAGCCCCCCATTTAGCCCCCCTTTTAAATTTATTTTTTTAACTTTACCATTCAATAAAACGAATGGAATGGAAGCTACTCTACGTTTGGAATTAAGAAAGGATAAAGTTAACCGCAATGGAGAACATCCTTTAATATTGATTATCCGAGTAGCTGGTCAGAGAAGAAAAATAGGTACCGGTATAAAACTTCATCCTGAACTTTGGGACAATGACAATCAAAAAATAATAAATCTCACCCAAAAATTGAAGGTGCAGCTTCAAAAATCATATGGGGACACGACTACTAAAAACCAATTGATACAAAATCAAGAGGAATTAAATTCTTTAATAAATAGAATTAAGACAATAGAGTCAAAATTTATATACGAAGGAATTCCCTATAGTGCAGATATGATAATCGAGATCCTAAAGGAATCTAAAGCTGCTAAAACCAAAAAAGAAGACCCAACCAACCTGGTGTATGATTTTATAGACCGATATATTCAGGAACATGAGCTCACCCGAGTCAAGGGAAGTCTTGTGGTCTATAAATCTCTGAAAAGACATTTAAAGAATTACCAAACGAAAACAAAAGTCAACTTTCGGTTCGACAAAGTGGACTATAACTTTATGCAATCTTTTCAAAATTTCCTAATTGGCTGGGAAGAAGTCCATGAAACAACAGGAAAGGTCAGGACCTTGAATAACATCACGATTGCAAAGCAACTTAGTACCCTCAAAACATTCCTTGGTTATGCCAAAAGGCAGGGAATTAAAGTCAATGGCGGGTACAAGGATTTTATCATTAAGAAAGAAAAACTTGAAGTGATCGCCTTGACTCAAGCTGAATTGGATCTACTGTTTAACTTCAATCTCAGTTTAAACAAAAGGTTAGATCAGGTGCGTGATGTATTTTGTTTTAGCTGCGTAACTGGTTTTAGGTTTTCTGATCTGCAACAATTAAGAAGGGAGCACATTAAAGAAAGGGAAATAAAACTTACTATAAAAAAAACCAAGGAACCCCTAATTGTTCCTTTAAATCAGTATTCCAAAAGAATTTTGCATAAATACGAAGAAATGAGTCTTCCCTTACCTGTGATTTCCAATCAAAAATTCAATAAATATGTAAAGGAACTTTGCAAATTGGTGGGTATCGATGATCCAATTGAAATTATCCGGTATAAAGGAGCCATTAAGCAATCAACTATTTACAAGAAACACGAAATTATCAGTGCACATACGGGTAGGAAAACCTTTGCAACTCTTTCACTGGAAAAAGGTATACCAGCAGAAACCGTGATGAAGATAACTGGACATTCAGATTACAAAAGCTTTCAACGCTATGTGAAAGTAACGGAAGAAAGAAAAAGAAACGAGATGCAGAAAGCCTGGGGTGCTCCTATTTGATATATAAAATATAACCCATGAAAAAATTTGATCCCAATAGACCTTTATGGCAATACAAACTCAGAGAATACTTACTGCTTTTTGACAGTTATTCTGAAGAGGAAAGAATTCTTTCTTATCGTTATGGTTGGCATATTTTTTCCAGCAATCGAAATCATTTTGAGGATTTTTCCCACTTTATTCAACGCAGGAAATGGTTTATCTACCTTTCTTTAATTTACCCAATCCTGCTTACATTTCTAAGTCTTTTACTGGCCGTTTCAGCCCTGACTATGGACGTTACTTTAAAAGTACCCATTGCTATTATTTTCTCAGGGATAACAGCTGGAATTATTTACAATTTGATTGGCAATACGCTTAAAAATATTCGGGAGACGGGGATATTTTTAAAATATGTTGATCCTGCCGAAAAACTACCCAATTTCCGTGAGTTTGAAAATCTTGATTATTTGGACAAGGAAGGGGCACTCCAGTTTTATGAAAATATGAGGGCAAAGCGCGATTATTCAATTATAGCTGCTGATGAAAACGAGCTAGATAAAACGGAGAAATTACTGGCACTTGATTTTCTATTAGGCGGTCCTGGAAATCTGAACGAACTAATTAACAAACTTTGTCATCACTCAACATGTAAATTGACTAAGGAAGGTGTTTATCGTGTATTAGGGGAAATTCTAGCAGCCTCTCCAGATAATATAAAAAAGGACATTACTAAAGGAGTAAAAGAAATTAGATCCGGAAAAAGCTTGGGTCAAAAAAGAATAGACCAGCTAACAAACGTCAAGGCCATCTTTAATCAATCAAAATTGGCAATAAAGGCCAATGAAATCGATAAACTACTTGACACCGCCCAAACAGCTACACTGGATAAATCACGTTTAGATATATATTAATTTGCGGTTAAAGGACTTAATGAAGCAGGTACCATTCAAAAGTATAACTGTACCATTCTAATTTGTAAACTGCAATTGGTTCGCTTACTTCAAATCATTGATACTGCATAAATTACACTTTACTTCCCAATCAAATTGTTTTTAGTTCAACCAAAATTTGATTAACTTAAAGTACTAAAATGAATTTAATAGGCTATGAAATTCCTGATCAAACTTTTCTTGGTTTCCTTTATTGGCATGGTCGCCATGTTTGGGGCCTTAGGCAGCGACAACCAATGGCCCGGACTTATTGTAGCCTTTTCTGTGTGGGGTTGGTTTATTTATTCTCTCTCCAAACCAAAAGAAACGGCTACTGATAGAAAAATCAGAGCACAGGAGCGAAAGATTGAGGAATTGCTACGGAAACTGGAACAAAGAGGTTAAAGAGCTCCCATTAGATGGGTCCAGTTGATCTTTTCAATATGCTTATCATTTCAAGAAATTTTTCCGAGGACTTAAAATCCTTTCAGAACATTAAAGCTCAATTTTCAATCCCTCCAATTCCAACTCCTTAATATGCATCCCGGCTTCAATCAATTTCTCTGACTCTATGGACTGCAGGGCTTTTTGAATCAGTTCGATGAGTTTTTTTCCTTTATCCAATCTTTCAAAGGGAAAGGGATCCAGATTTTGATCTATTAATTGATTGATCTTTCGGTCTATTTGAGTTTCCCTGTTTTTCAGCTGTAATACAATTACCGATATATCTTTCATTGTCTATTTGGTTAACATATTTGGGTTAATAATTTAAACAAATACTTGATGCACCTTGCTCTATTTTAAAATATTTTTATCCTTTTTTTCCAATAGCAAATTTCTTTAGGGAAGCAGTTTTTAGTGTGCCATGTTATATTATGACCTTAAAAGCTTAAAATTAGCCCTTGATAACAGACTTAGACTTACTATACTTCCTGAAATGATAAAAGAAAAAAGCCCCGTAGGGCTCATTTCTAAGATTTGGCCTTGCTGGTCTTACCATTTTTAGGTCCAACAACCTTTTTGCTGATATAGGCCGTATGGGTTTTGCCATATTGATCCGGTTCTTTCAGTGAGGCGACTTCAAATACCAGGTATTCTTTACCATCGTAGTCGACCATGTGGTCATTTAGGATTTCCTCCAGGGTTTCTTTGGAGATGGATACCCGGATAATGTTTAGATCTTTTACCTGGCTTCCTTTGCCGATGTAGGTTTTTTCAAATTGTGACATGACTTTTACTGTTTAAGATTTTAAATTTGATTATGCCTAAGAATATGGGGGCTGCCAGGGACACCCAAGCCAAGGGTCGGGCAAAAAAATTGTGGAAGGCTTCCTCTGGAAAGCCCTATTTTTTTGATCGGGCGAAGCGCACCCTTGGCGGGTGTACCGCTGCCCTCATCTTTGCATGGATCATAATTCACAATCGAGAACAGGATAGGCTATGGCATTAGGAGAACTGAAATTTAAAAGGAAATGGGGTAAGGGTCGAATTGGTACATGGTATTAGAGGTATGAAAACTGAGAGTAAACCATGGGTTGTATGGTGAAGGCAAAATAGTATGTTTTACTTAAAGTTGTTGAAGAAGAAGTGACAATTAGCAAGGCCTAACCTGCCTAATGAAGATTAGTTGATTAAATAGTGGGTTTTGAAAGGACCAAGCTGAAAAGAGTAATCTGGTTATTGCATTTTCCGAAGTGTATATCGGCTTAGGGATGACTCGTCCTGAAAATGGTTGACACTTATGTTATACAAAATACAAATATAATTTTTGTTTCCATTTATTTTTAATTTCTGGAAAGATTTATTCCATATTACATTACCACGATGAAGCGCAGGAAAGCTCTGCTGAGGAGCAACTTGCCAAGGAATAACCGTTTGGTCCAATAGCGTTTCTAACTAGTGGCCGGATCTCATTAGTTTTGGCCGTGCTTTTCCAGTAATATTTTTTCCCTATAACGAGTTTGGCATCATGCTGGTTACTTGCGTTTGTCCCCTTATGGTTTTCAACCATTATTCCTTCAAGATACCATTCACTTTCTCTGCAATGGCAATTTTTTTTGTGGTGAGGCAGGTTTGGTCATATTGATCCACTCCTAGGCATCTTCAAGCAACGGTGTGGGTTCTTAGTTATAATATTCTATTCTGTAATCTGAATGATGCACAAGTGAATATGGTAAGATGTTTTTATAGTACCTTTAAAAAGGTTGGTGAGTTATGAAAACACCTCATTTATCTATACCTCCGGACTTCCAGCCAATCTATATTGGGTATGTATTTTTTGACTTTATCATTTTCATTAGGATTGATACCTGCTGACTTAAGGCCTTTGATCAGGATATCGAGTTCTTTTTTCAGTGCAGCAGTATCCAAGGAAGTAAACTGTGCCAGTGATTCCTTGACATCTTCGAGAAGCTTTAATACAGAAAAGCATTAATTTCGTCCCGTTTTTGATTCATGTAGCGGTAGATTCCGAAGTCAGGTCTGCATGATCTAATTGGAAAATTTCTGTTGAGGTTTCTTTGAGTTTCTGGTTCTGCTCAGTCATAGGTATATGCTGTCTTTATTTGACTGATCTCTTCCAAGAATCTCGATTAAAAATCAATCTCTGACAATTAGCTGATGGAAATCAATAGAATCTAAAATCTTGAAGTTAAATAGACAGTAACAGAAGGCAAAATATAAAAAAAGATGGGTATCAGTCCATCTTATATAAAGCTAGTTTTTATAAAGTACAATCCTGAAACCCTTTTCTTATTTGGATTTGATATCATCTTCTGAGTTGAATATAAATTCAACATCCTTTTCAATTAATTTCCTCACATCGATCATTGGTAGTACAAGATGGTTAAATTCACCATCTTCTGTTTTGCAATGCAAGATACCTCTGGAGGTACCTACCACCAAAACGGCCAAATGTTCTACAAAAGGCTTAGGGAGGATGATTTTTCCACCATCTTCCTTTAATAATTTATTCCAAGAATTCTCCTCAATTTGAAAAATTGCAGCAACCTCAAGAATCAAAAATGTTGCTTCCTTCTGAGTAAAATTTACTTTAAAAGTACAGCCCACTAATCTCTTGTCTTTTTCAAAATTATAACTCAACCCCAAATTCAATTTGATAGGTGATTTGGGTTTATAGGCCTCAGGGATTGATGCATATTGCTTGGTTGCGATTTTTGCCAGTGCGAAATGTATATTATCCATGATCTTCTAAACTGAATTTCGAATATTCTCCAAGTGGTTCTGCTACCATTGAAAGTGGATAAGATTTATTAAAAACCTCGTATTTTTTTGCAGCAACTCCAATATGTACTACCCCTTTTTGTTTTAAAGACATTGAACTTCCCTGAAAATGCATATTTTCATAATTAATTGGCTTTAATCTTGGGTATCTCTTTATCCTCAAAACAGAATGAAAAGAGGCTTCATTTATTGCCTTTAGTTCAAAAAAAGGCTCGATTCTTTGTTCATTTTTTTTGATGGCTTCACGTATATAATATTCTTTAGATCTGTTAATTTCTTTTTCTTCAAGAACATTGACTTGAACCAATTGTATCCCCAATGCATTCTCAAATTTCTCTATGGTAGCCAAAGTCAGGTTTTCCCTTCCTTTCATTACTTTACTGATTTGCTGTGGAGATACTCCAGTCATTTCACCAAGGGCAGTTTGACTAATCCTTTTTTCAGCCATATATATAGCCAATTGGGTAGCAATCAATCCGGATTTATTAGACTCGGTACGAGCCTTTAATCTTTCTACTGCTTCCTTTTTCCACTCCGAATCTTTTTTGGAGTTTTTAAGGATATTTTGAATGTGTGTGTTGAGTGTCATGGGTTTAGGTTTTAACCTTCAAGTTTTTCGATTAGATCTGAATCTACATCAGGATCCTGGTAAAGATAGAAATAGACTTTTTTAAGCTTTTCCAGCTCAATATCAAGTCCTTCTGAATCCTGCATCTTTTTGGTAAGCTTTATACCACCTCCGGCAATAAAATAAATTTGATTTTCAAGTCGGATAGCATAAAATCTGAGCCAGCTTTTTTCGCGTATTCCATAAGCTTTAAATTCAAATTTGTCTGAAGTTAATTTAATCTCTTTATGAAGGGGTGTAAAAATATCTTCTAAACTTCTCCCTCCCGAACCATTGGCTAACTTCAAAATCTCTTCCTCGAATTTCGAAGCTTCTTCTATTGTGCGATTTACAGCTTGTTCCATTGAAACATTTTTACTGGGATCACTATTAATGACATTGTTCCAAAAACCTGTTTGAAGCTTTTTCTCGTTTCTTTTAAAGTATTTTATCAGGTATTTTCTGTCCGTCCATTGATTAAGTAATCTACGAAATTCATTGACACCTTGATACTCCTGTTCATCATAGACTACGGAGTAAAGTACCATCTCAAGTATTTCAAAGGTATCGATTAACTTCACAATTACAACTTATAGGTTTAAAAAAATGTTCACAAACATACCAATTTTTAACAAATACTCCACTTTATGTTGAATAAAAGTTCACTGTTAAAATTGCGTTGTTTTATCTTTTTGATTTTTTCTATTATCTGATCTTCTGCATCAAAAATTGTACGTCTTCTAACCCTTTGCTTCTTTTCAAGCTCTTAAATTTTGGATTGAATAGTCAATTGGCTCTGAAGATTGAGCAGCCTGACACATTAGCTCCTTGATCCGCAGTTTGATTCTATTAGCTCCATCTCGGCCATATATAAAAAGTGAGAACAGGCCTAATTCATCTATCCCGAAACCGGATCTAGAATTCTAGGGTGATTGTTTCCAGGTTTATTGACCTCATTGGATATTTTGTATGCCTCCATGGAATCGGCTGGATAAGCGTTCAATAATTTTAGCAGATCCTTGGGGTTTTGATCGGGATCCAACCATAATTTTTCTTCTTCCCTCGTCAAAATCACAGGCATTCTGTCATGGATTTTTTCCATCAGCTTATTCGGAGCGGTGGTGATAATGGAGTAGGAATTATACATTTCACCTTCAGGATCCTTCCAACTTGACCAAAGTCCGGCGAAAAAAAAGACCTCTCTTTCAGGAAGGTAGATCCGGAATGGCTGCTTTTCCTTGCCTTCTCTTTTCCATTCAAAAAAACTGTCAGCCAGGACCAAGCATCTTTTATTGTTCACCACAAGGGGTTTAAAAGAGGGTTTTTCCAGTAAGGTCTCCGAGCGGGCATTGATCATTTTGTACCCCACTTTTTTGTCTTTTGCCCAATGCGGCACCAAACCGAAATGAAAGACATCTATTTCATCAGGCTTATCCGAAGTTACAACCGGAGCAAATTGGGAAGGAGCAATATTAAAGGAAGGCTTCCAGTTTTTAGCCTTTTCGGATAATCCCAATTTCAATTGCTCTTCAACCTTTTTCAGGTCTTGTTTTACGGAATATCTGCCACACATGGTTTCCCTTTTAATGGTGAGCATTCAATTTACAAATAAAATGGATCGGCTCTTACTTTACCTTCCTGTATTTGGCTTAGGGATAGCAATGGAAATCCTTTTTGAGCGGGAAGCAGGGAAAAAAAGATTGGAGTGGAAGCGAAGCGGTAGCCCGACCCAAAGGGTAAGCCCCAAGTATAAAAACTGTTTTTTTTTCTTTCCAATGGTTATGCATCTTAATAAAAGATAATGAAGGTGAAGAAATTTATCTGGTTACCGAGGAAACTTCAGCTGGAAATGACCTGAAGCTTTTCAAAAAAATTCCTGCAATTTGTGGTATTCTAGGTATTCCCGTGATTACCCTTCCCGAACTTTTAGAGAAGTAACCAGAGGTAGATTTCGGGTTTAGGTAAATAGTTTAGAAAAAACGAACTACAGTCTAACTGGCATGGTCAGAACAAAATAACCAAAAGAGTCTTCTTGGATATTCAGACTGATTCTATCTATAAATCCTGTTTCAAGTCAGGCCGTTGATATTAAGTGAGCATAATACGTTAATTTTCCGTTCCTTATTATTCCTGAAAGAGGAGGCGACTGGCATTCAGAGTTACTAGCTTTAAAAAACCAAAATACTTGTGTAAAAAAGTAAATCGTAAATCTTGAAAATACCCAATTGGGTATTTTCAAGATTTACGATTTACTGGCTCACTTTCCAGGCTTATGCTTATGAGGTTTCAGTGATGGTGTATTTCCTGGGGTATCTTTATTATCCCGCTGACGCCTGTCTGGCTTTCCTGTGGATATTGCCGTTCTTTTTGGCCCAGGTTTAATTGCTTTTATTGTATCCATTATTTTTTGGTTTTTTGTTAAACTTATTTTTCTATTAGAGTAAAGTTAATAAAATTTGAGACGTTAATTACATAGAAAGCCTTTTAAATATATAATTACAGTTTAAAATATAAATTTTCCGCAATTAATACTGATTCAATTTTATCCTCGGGAATTATATTCCGCTAGAACGTTATATTTTATACTTCTTTCAGGTCCTTTCCTTATGTATGAAGGTCAACATGCTCCGGAATATCCAGTATTTTAAGTAGATTACGATTGTCCATTGGGGTTGCAAAAAAATAAAAGGGTATTATTACAGAACAGTTGATATGGCAATAAACAATCTCTTAATTAAAAGAATATCAAGAAGTAAATTAGACTGAATGAACCCTAAAAATTGATTTATTAGGAGTTTTAGAATTTAAATGAATGCATCTAACCAAATGAGACCTTATATTTACAAAGGTTTTACTAGGTAATTGGAATTATTTAATAAAATGTACGGAAGTAAATTCACCAACTCTTCACATTATTTATCACATTTCTTTTATATATTTACCATCAAAATATTTAATAGAAAGGAAAATAGGTTATAATTAATATTTACTTATGAAAAGAACAGAAGATGAATTCATAGAAAATTTTATTGAACAAATGAGATTTTTGAAAAAATCTTGCGACGAGTACGATAAAGGAGATGAATCAGAAGTTAAAAGGATTTCAGTTTGTCTTAGAAATTTATTAAAAGACAAGAATAGAGACATTTCTGCTCTTTCCCATTTAAAAATGAAGGAATCACTTAAATTCCGAGACTCCTCAACTAAAAATGGCGGAATGAGTAATTATATATTTGACCGTTTAGAGAACAGTATTGTTTTGGTAATGGATATATACATGGGGTTGGTAATTAAAAAAGTTACAAGTACTGAAGAAGTACCTAAATATAAATTCGAACCACTATTTTTTCAACCTGATTGGCAACAAAATGTACTCCTCAATTTCAATAATTGGTATGAACAAGTTATTTACAAAGATCCAGTAGGTTCTAGCCTAACAAGAGAAAGACTTATTCTTTCTATTGCTGAACAAGATGGTGGAAATCATTTTGATTTAAAAGTAAATAATAAATACTATCAGTTTAAACAAAATGATTCACTTCAACTATATGTTAACGGACAAATTGTAGAATTTGAAAACAATCCTGCTTTTACATCATTACGTCAAATAGCACATGAATTTTGCGAAACGATATACGAAAGTGAATTAGCTAAATATTTATAGTAAAAAGATTAATCTGAATTGAAATTTACTCTTTTTCAGAATTTAAGAATAATAGTATCCGGCAGATTAAAAGAAGTACCGTATTAATAAAGCTTAGTTTCTGTGGTACAGTCTCGAAAGCACTGTCTGAAAAAAAACTTTGGCGGATCGGATAAGGGAAAACTCCGAAACCACAGTTCAACTTTATTTTATATCGTCCCATGGCCTTATCTAGTCGACTGGTTTTGATCGTACTTTTACTACTAAGATTTTAACAAGGAGCTTTCTTATTATCATCTTAAATATTTCCTATCCCGTTACCCCACTTATAAAGGTTTCTACAAATCCTAAAATCTTGGTTGTCACCCTTTCAGCTACCGAGGCCCGTTCTTTTAGTGCAGGTCTTTTATTCAAAAGTCCGATTACATCATCTCTCAATGGTTTTTTCTCTGTAAAAAGGTATTTCCCAATTACCTCTTCAAGCTTTTCATTGTCAAGACTCTCCTCTTCACTTAATTTCTTCAGGGCTTCCTTTCGTTCCTCGTTCCAATAATTTTCAAATTCTTCCGGTAAATCATCTGAATCAGAAATATGAGGTAAATTCTCTTGAATAAATTTCTCTATAAGTTCTCGCTTGCTTCTTAGTTTTGCATCACCTGCCACGATTTCAATCAAGGCTTTTTTCTGCTTCTCATGTTCTTCCGGCGTTGCATCCTTCAATTTTGCAAGCAACTTGAGGATGTAAGCAACATTGATTTCATCACGATGGATTAATTCTAATTCAAAATCAATGTCTTCTAAAATGCTAACCTTCTCTTTTTGATTGTGTGATTTGGCCTTATCGTACAAATCAAGGTATTTGCTTTTGTAATCTTCAAAGGCCTGCTCATTCATAGACAAATCAGCAAACTCAAACTCTGTAAATGTGGTTAATACATTTTTCAGACGCATTAATTCCCGAAAAGCCTGAATAAAGGCCAATTCCTCTTCTTCGTTGGCTAAATCATTAACGCTATCTACTGTTGGCGCGATTTGCAATAATGCATTGAATGCCTGATTGAATTTGGCTACATACTCTTCATACGGCTGCATGATGATTTCATCTTTGGCATTCTTATTTGAAAACAGGGTAATCGCTTCATCTGTCGCCTCTTTAAGGTTTCTAAAACAAACGATGTTTCCTTGTGATTTCACCTCATTAAGAACCCTATTGGTTCTGGAATAGGCTTGAATCAAACCGTGGTACCTAAGATTTTTATCTACATACAGGGTATTCAGATGCTTGCTATCAAAGCCTGTTAAGAACATGTTTACCACTACCAAAAGATCAATCTGACGATGCTTTACACGCTTCGCAATATCATTGTAGTAATTGTAGTAGGATTGATTGTCTTTACTTGTAAAGTTGGTGCCAAACTGTTTGTTGTACTGTATAATGAAGTTTTCTAATTCATCCCGGCTATGTTGGGTAATATATCTGGGTGGTGGGGCAGCAGCCACATTTAATGGATTAGGATTCAAGAACTCTTCATCATCTAAAAAACCTACTGCATCTTTGTCCTCTTCATTTGCTGAATACGAAAAAATTGTTGCCAATTTCAGATGGTGTTCGCCTTCCTCTTTTTTCTGCAATAGCAATTTGTAATACGCTATAAGAACAGGAACGCTAGACACACAAAATAGAGCCGTAAACTCACGGCTATGCGTTTTCCGGTTGTGATTGGCAATTATATACTCGGTAATGTTATCTAACCGTATGGGTGCATTCATTACCTCTGCTTCATCAATGGCTTCTACATTGATGTCAAGTATGTGTTCTTTCTTTTTGAAAGTTTGGATGTATTCAACAGAAAACTTCAACACGTTTTCATCCCGGATAGCATCAGTGATTACATACTTGTGCAAGCAATCGCCAAATAGCATTTTGGTTGTTCGCTTGCCATATTCATTTTTACCTGCGTTTGGTTCAAAGATAGGCGTACCTGTAAACCCGAACATTTGACAGTCTTCAAAGAATTTTTTAATGTCTTCATGGGTTTTGCCAAACTGACTTCTATGGCACTCGTCAAAAATGAAAACAATGCGTTCATTTTTCAATGTTTCCATTTTATTCAAATACCGGGTTTTGCTTATGGCAGTATTCAGTTTCTGAATGGTGGTAACAATGAGTTTGTTATCACTGGTAAGTTGTTTGACTAGTGTATTTGTATTGTTAGTTCCGTCAATGCTGCCTTTACTGAAGGAATTGAATTCTTTCGTAGTTTGATAATCTAAATCTTTACGGTCAACAACAAAAACCACTTTATGGACTTGAGGTAAATTGGTTAAGATCTGTGCTGCTTTAAAGGAAGTCAAGGTTTTACCGGATCCTGTAGTGTGCCAAATGTACCCGAATTTGGTAGTGGTTTTTACTCGCTCTACGATGGCTTCTACGGCATAGAATTGATAGGGACGAAGCACCATCAATATTTTTTGAGATTCATTTAGTACCACATATTTGGTAATCATTTTAGAAATGTGGCAAGGTTCTAAAAAGAGTTCTGAAAATACAGCCAATTGGGTAATCAGTCGGTTCTTTTCGTCTGCCCAATAAAAGGTCTGTTTGAATGATCGGGCTTTTAAAGGTGCATTTGCATAGTATTTGGTATTTACTCCATTGCTGATGACATATACCTGCACAAACTGAAACAAACCATGCCCTGCCCAATAAGAATGCCTTTCATAGCGGTTGGTTTGATTGAATGCTTCTTTGAGTTCCAAACCTCTTCGCTTTAGTTCAACCTGAACCAAAGGTAAACCATTGATGAGAATGGTAACATCGTAGCGGTTTTTATGCGTGCCTTTAATCGCGACTTGCTGCGTAACCTGAAATTCATTTTGGCACCAATGAATTTGGTTAATGAGTTCTACCGTTTTGGTGTCGCCTTGGCCATTGGTGTAGGGAACACGGTCTCGCAATATCTTAGCCCGCTCAAATACATTGCCTTTGTTGATGAAGTTGAGAATTTGCTTAAAGTCATTATCGGACAGCTGAATTTTATTGTGTTTCTCTAATTGGCTTTTAAGGTTCGCCAATAAATCATTTTCATCTCGAATGATTACTTTTTTATAGCCCAATCTTTCGAGTTGGGTAACCAGGTTATTTTCTAATATCTGTTCGGGCTGGGAGGTCATGCTTTCCAAAGAGGTTCGTTTTGCCAATTTTTTATGTTTCCTTCACTATCAGAGGGAATACCCAAATACTGAATTGGCACTTTTGGGTATTTTTCAAATAGTGCAATCAGTTTTTCTTTTAAGTGATTTCCTGGGTTTGCCCGCATTAATAAATATTTAAGTACGCATATAAAATAAAAAGTACGCTTGTTATTTTGAAAATCAGCGCTCAGCCATGGCCCTCTAGCTTTTAGCAATCGGTTAGGCTCGATGGCTAAATCTCTGTTCCATAAACGTGAATGATGGGCGCACAAATTTCGTACGTAGGTAAGTGTGTGCAACCAAGAAATAAATACGGAATGGTGAACGTCAAAAAAATCAGCAATCCTCTTTTTATCACTGTTATTTCTCAAGCCTCTATAAATATGAGACAACTCGCCCATGGTCAGCAACTCCAAACACATCCATGAAGGTGGATTGCTCGGTTTGTAATAGTTATTGGTATAATGCTTGATAAAAACCTCTGGTCGTCTGGCGGTTTTTGCTCTTGAAATAATGGCCTGAAAATCGTTGTACGGGTCTACACGATTGCCAATTTTATTATAGTAGGGTTGGACAAAAAGACCTTGATTGTCTTGCCAATGGGCATCATTATGATGATGTGCCATTTGATAGATGAACTGGGTACGAATGGCTACTTCAATGCGCTCAATGCAATCGAAAACTAAGAGACGCAGCTCTCTGTCAAAAGTGTAAGTGCTAATGATTTGTTGAAAGGTAGTGCCTTTATTAAAGGTATCTTTTACCTGCTGGTAAGGCAAAAAATAGGCACTTAAGCGGTAATAACTGATTTCCTTTAGGTAGGCTATTGCCTTGCTATCCTCTTGTACAATTAAACCACGGCTTTTAAGCCGCTTCAATTGTTCTTCGAATGATAATGGGCTTTTATGGTACACTCGTTTACTCATAGGCCTAAAAAGAAAAGACCCCCCAAGTGTGCATCAAAGAGAGGCATGGGAGGTGTATTATCTTGAGTGTAAACGTTCTTCTTAAAAGCTGACCCGGAAGCAGTTCTTATGGAATGCCTCCCAGGTTCTGTTAACACAAAGGTAGTTAAAGTAGCAGTATTTACAAAATAGGTACAGCCTTTCATCACACAAACATTTTTTGAAGTAAGCCTTTTTTGAAGGTTGAGATGCCCTCAATTTCTTTGCTTACACTTTCAATAGAATTATCCAATGAAGTCAAGAAATTAGCTATCTTTTTTTGTTCGGGTAAACTAGGTATAACAATCATGATTTTAGAAAATTCTGTTTTGTTAATAATTGGTAACGTTGTGTTGGCTTGGGTGGATTTAATTTTTGGTGTTTGCTTTAATAAGAAGTAATAGACAAACTCATTTAAATGCTCCTCGTTCATAACGAGTGCGTTTATTTGCTGATTTGTAATTGCGGGTTTCGTGGTTATTGCCATTTTACCAATTGAAGCAATGCATGTATAAACTATCGCACCCTTTGGTAGAATTCTCATTTTCTCTGTTTCACAAACTGTTCGAGCAACTATTTTTTGATATTTGATTTCATCAATAATGTCTGTGGGCGTAATAAAATCAATACCTCCATTCCAAAGCTCTTTATCGCTTGTAATTGGCGTTTTGCCTGTAATTATTTCTCCAATTTCCCCCAACTTCTTCTCCTCCCAACCTGGAAAGTCGTTTCCGTTTTCATCTTTAAAGCGGATTTCTGGAGCCTGTCCCGCTTTTGTGGGAAAGAGTTTCTGCATCACACCTTTTTTGTATTCTTCTAGCTTGGCTTTTTTCTTTTGCAAGAGTTGGATTCGCTTGTCAACCGCGGTGAGAAAGCTGGCGATTTTTTGTTGTTCTGTATTGGAAGGAACTCTCCTCTTTATGTTTGAAAAATCCTTAAAATATAACCTTAGACGATCATCAGTTAATCCATAAGAATAAGCCCAAAATAGGTAAAGACTTCTTTTTTTTGCAAAGAGGTATGAATAAAAAGTAGAGTTTTCATTTTTCTTTGGGTGCAATACTACATAAGCAGGACTCACCATAGATTCTGAGTGTGCTAACCCAATGGCTCCTTGCCACATCCGCATCATATTATAAACTAAGTCACCGGAAACCACAGCCAAATTAGCTTCTGGCTTTGCATTCTTTTGAATGTTTCTATCAAGGGAATCTCGTGCAATTAATCCATGCGCTTGAGAAACTGAAAATATTGGTAATGAGCTATTTCCTTTTTTGCGACTATTTTGAAAAGCTTCTCCCAATTTCTTTTCTTCCCATATTCCTTCAAATTCAGGAAATCTCAACTCAGGTATTAAATTCAGTTCTGCCATAACTTAAAAAGGAGTTGATATATTCAATTCCGCACAGAATTCTGCAATAGTTTTATTGGTGCTTTTCAAATCGATTTCTATTTGCTTGAGTTCAGCAGAAACGGCATCCAAATCCACAGGCTCTTCCTCTTCAAACGTATCCACATAACGGGGTATATTTAGATTGTAGTCGTTTTCGACAATTTCAGCAAGGGTGGCTACATAACTGTATTTATCTATGGTTTCTCGGTTGCGAAAGGTGTTTACTATTTGTTCTACATCTTCATTACGCAATACATTTTGGTTGCCTTCTTTTACAAAATGATTGTCCCCACTGGCATCAATAAATACAATATTGTCATCTGCCTCACGGCATTTTTTTAGCACGAGAATACAGGTAGGAATGGACGTTCCATAGAAGATATTGGCCGGTAGTCCAATTACAGCATCCAAGGCATTCATTTCTTTAATGATGTATTCACGGATGTGACCTTCGGCAGCTCCTCTAAACAAAACGCCATGCGGAAAAACGCTTGCCATAATGCCATTGTCTGCCAGCTGATAAAGCATGTGGGTTAAGAAAGCGTAATCGGCCTTGGTCTTTGGTGCCAAGCGTCCATATTGGCTAAAGCGTTCATCTGTATTGAACAGGGGATTGTCATTGCTTTTCCAATGGGCTGAAAATGGTGGATTGGCCACAACCGCTTCAAAGCGTTTGTCCAAATGCTGTGGGTTTTCCAGCGTGTCTTCCTGCATGATATTGAAATCACTAAAATGTACATCATGCAAAATCATGTTCATACGTGCAAGATTGAAGGTCGTACGGTTTAGTTCTTGGCCGTAAAATTCACTTACAGACGCTTCTTTAGCTACTCGCAAGAGCAATGAACCAGAACCACAGGTTGGATCGTATACGGATTTTATTTTAGATTTACCTGTGGTAACAATCTTAGCAAGTATTTTAGAAACCTGTTGAGGTGTGTAAAACTCCCCGGCAGATTTTCCTGCACCTGCTGCAAACTTAGCAATCAAATACTCATAGGCATCCCCCAAAACGTCTGCATCAAGATCTTTTAGTTTGAAATCAATCTTGTCTAAGTACATCAATACCTTTACAATGATTTCATTCCGAGCACCAACTGTTCTACCAATTTTGGTAGAGTTCAAATCCAAGTCCTCAAACAAGGCATTAAAATCCTCTTCGGACTCCGTACCCATGGTACTTTGCTCAATATGATTCAGTACAGATTGCAAATCTTCTAAAATGTAGTTGCTCTCACTTTCTGTATCTGCATTACCTTTTGCTGTTAGCACAGAAAACAATTGTGCAGGCTCTAAAAAATAGCCCAATTTCAATAAAGACTCTTCTTTGATTGCAGCCAAGGTTTCCTGGTCAGTAACTTTTTTGTAATCAGTTACTTTTTCACCAACAAGCAATTCATTGGCATAAAGTGCTTGCTTTTCAGAAAGGTACTTATAAAAGATAAAGCCAAGAATATAATCTCTGTAATCATCGGCACTTATCTTACCTCTAAGCAGGTTGGCAATGCCCCATAATTGGCTTTCAAGAACTTTCTTTTGGTCTTCTGACATTTAGTTATTTTATTTCTTCTTAAATTAAATTTCATACTTTTCATTGAAGGTTTTGGCAATCGAAAACAGGATTCCTAAAATTTGATATTGTCAATTTTGAAACTGTCCTTTCACTATGCTGTAGCCACTTAAGAGCTCTTCAGCCATCCCGGTATGCAACATCCTTCTTGTTGATTTTTCTATTCTTGGCAAGTTATAAAAAATTACATCCACAATTAACCGATCTAACCTTGAGAAGGTAATTATACCAAAAGTTTTAGTAATACGTCAATTAATTTTTGACACTTCTACGGCAAACTGGTTTTGGACGGTTCCTAAAATTAGCTGTTTATAAAAGTAATTTTAATTAAAAAATTAGTTTATGTAGTCCTACGTTAACCAATATCCGCCTATGATACAGTTCGAACTGAAATCTGGTTTGGTAAAGGCAATGTTTGACGGAAATAACAGACATAAATTGATAACCGAAAAGGGTGGTACAAATCAAATTGTTATACCCAAATTGAGTTAGATTAAACTATTAATTATGGTCCTATTTCAATGCTCTGATTTCCATTGCATTTTCCGGAACCAATACCACATCATTAAACCCAGAAATATTAATACTAATAAAAATATAGCAGATCCATTAGCTTTCAAAGCTTGAAAAATAAACAGTAATAAAAAGATATTAGCAATATTCATTGCAAAAAAAAGTATATGTGATAGTCTAAAATAGAAGGAAATTTTACCAAGAAAAGATTGCTTTATTTCAGAAAACAATTCAAGCTCTCTTGGGTATTTAGAAAAAAATTTATTCTCTGCTAAAAACTTATAATCAATAGTAAATATTTTCTTTAAATAATTGAGGTCTTGTAAGTTAGAATTAACTAGTATACTTAGAATAATTGAAGTAGAAAATATTACAGTTAGCAGTAGAATTAAAAATTGAGGGCTATCACTCACTCTATCAATAGCAATTAAACTTGCTGAAACACCAATAGGCAATGCAACGATTTTCTGGGTTATTTTCCCAAGAGAATCTGATAATTCTTTAAAGTACTTTGTTTTTAATTCATCGTAATCTTTCTTTAGTTTTTCAACAGAAACCTCATTAAGGAATACCTCAAAGTTAATATTTGCCTTATCGACAATTGAATTTAAAGACTCAAAGATAGTTTTAAGTCTTATGCTTTCTTCTAGGTTCTGACCTAATTTGATAATTTCCGATTTAAGAAATTTTGGAAGTGATTTACTCTCTGTTGAAAAACAACTTTTAAAAGCGTTGAACCCAACTCTAAAATCTTTTGAGTTTAAAAAATCAGGAATACCTTGGGAATAGGATATATTCAACCTACCCTTTTCAGAAAAATTAATCATTGTAATCCTTCTAAAATCAAAATTATAGGAATCTATAAAATGGAATTCTCTGTCATCAGAAGCTACCAGGGATTTTAAGTACTGAATAAATTCTAAATAACACTTGGCATTAGAAAAAAGATAAAACTCATCAATTTCCTTAAAATCAACATAAGTCTTTTCGCCAACAAAAGAATAGATCTTGGAATCATCTAGTACAAGTAGATTACTAAATTTATTTAAATCAGTTAACTTTTTAAAGTCCTTTATACTTTTGAAAACTACAACTTGGTCTGCAGATAGAACCAACCTTAAATCATCAATTATTTTTTCATTCTTAATTCCCAATGAATCAGCAGTTTCCTTTTTATGTTTGGAATAGGAGATATCAATATACCCATTACCAAATTTAGCATTCGAAATTGGGGTAATTAAACTTAAAAGTTTTTTATGCTCTTCAAGAATATCCATTTTTATCTAATTCATTTCTCAATTTTTTCGCAAATTCTTTTGATTCGATAATTACCATATTTGGGTCTCCCTCAGCAACCCTGACCTTATTTCCAAAATCGCCTCTTGAAAATTTCAACTTTATTCCATCAACATCGATCGCCAATTGTATGAATTTTTTAAGAGCATTTCGATCAAATCTAAATTCCGTATCAATTTCTATGTCATTATCTGTTGCATATGCCTGAATAGCATTTTCATCTCCATAAATATGATCACTCAGACTTTTTATATTTATATTTTTCTCTCCATTGGATCGAGCATGATCATAAACCATATTCCTTACTTCATCAATTGTGTAATACAGACCGGTCTCAGGATTCTTAGGTAATGGAATTTCGTTAATAATTTCATAAAGTTTTTCTGTAAATCCGGTACTACTTTCGAGTTTAATTGCACAGACCCAATCAGTAAAATACTCAGATACATCTGGTTGTTTACGGTTTGTAAATGAGATATAATTACCATTACGTTTATTATAATTTTGCGTATTTAGCCTAAAAGCCATTGCTAGATGATTGGTATCTAAATATTCAACAGAGTCAACTTCAAATGTACTTCCTACCCTTTTCAATGTATTCCCCGCAGTATCCCTAAGTAAAAATATGGCGTAAAAGGAAGCTCCGTTAATACTATATTCAGTAAATAAAAAATATCCTCCTTTTGCGAAATTCTTAACACTCATAAATGATTGTATACCCGTAATTTGGTCTTTAGTTAAATCAATGAAGTCCTTGTCGTTCACAGGGAATACTGACCTGTATTGGTCGAACCTACTTGGGAAATAACTACTAGATGTTAAATTAAAAATTCCGTAGGTAATTTTATCAGAATTGTAACTGTTAGAAAGCGTTTCTACAAGTCTTGTGGATTCTGGTGACAGGGGTATTATCTGGTCTGAAAGAACTAATTTGATATCCTTACGATTAGCTTCTTTTTGAACTTCATGAACTATTATTCTTTCGATTTTCATTATTAATAAAAAGGTTATTATATTGGGTTATTTTTATTTATTTCCTATTACACTCTTTCTTTGGTGATTACAATACCATCATATCCTAAACAACCGATAGTTCATCCCTGACCTCCCTATTTACCAACCTACCCCAAACCATTATATATCACTGGCAGGAATTAATCAATTTCAGGTATTTGAAGCTAAATTAGAATTTTATTTTTCAGCAAGTATGAATAAAGTATCTGGGCTCTTGATGAACCTTAAAAAAAGAAATAAGATTGATTGAATGAATCAAGTTACTTTACTATTCCTAATTATGATAATTCTCATAAATTAAGCATTATCACTGTCCGAATACAAAGTATTTTACATAAATTAAAAAACTTTTAAATATAAATAAAAATTAGATTGGTGACCCCTTATCTTTTTTCTACCCTCAACCCCACTCCCCCAAACAACTCCTTAAACATCTCCCCAGGATCTGCATTGATTGCCAAAGCTATCAAGTAAAGTTCGTCCGCCCGAAGCTTGGCAGAATCGTTAGAAGTCAATTGGGTGAGGCGGGATTTGCTGATGCCGGTGCGCCGGGAAACTTCTGCTTTGTTTACCGTCCTTTTGGCTAAATACAAGCCCAAATCTGTCATGAAAGTATCGTTTTTTTATACACAAATTTAGACAGTCGATACTTTTGTTACTAAACTTAAAATAACTGTTTTGAAAATAGGTGTATTTTATATACTTTTGTTTAGAAAAGTGAAACAATTGTATTCAATTGCAATACACACTATTGTCCTAATTTTTTAATTCGGTACTATTTGAGCATTATGAAGAAAAAAGAATCATCAACCTGCCCCCATTGTGAAAAAACACTTCCTTTTAGGGTGATTCTAAAAGTAAAAAAGGACCATGTGCTTGAATGTCCGCTTTGTGGTAAATCCGTGGCACCACAAAGGACCAAATCCTTTACCTGGGGATATATTATCGGATTTTTATCATTTGCCTTACCCCAACAAATCGTTTTTTACCTTCACCAGGATAACGTTTTGGCATTTTTGATCGGGTTCTTACATGCAGTTACCGCATTTGGTTTGGTATCTCTTTACTTCTATTACAACACAAAGTTTTCGAAAGCCATTGCATTAAGCTGTACTCCTGTCCTATTGGGGGTGTTTGGAAAACTGCTTATGCATACAATTGATTTTGTGTAAGGGTTAAAGAAAAAGTAAATGATGAATCACCAACGATAAGTTGATAATTCCCCATTAGTATAACCTATTGGATAAAGACCTATAACAGGCCTTCATCCGCAAAACTAAGGTAGGTACCATCTGTAAATATCAAATGATCCAGTACTGGCATTTCCAAACTGTTTCCTGCTTCGGTCAACCTTTTGGTTAACCTCTTATCTGCTTCGGAAGGTCTAAGGTTTCCGGAAGGATGATTGTGTACAAGGATGATTCCGGAGGCCAAGTGATCCAGTGCTTTTTTGAAAACCAACTTTGGATCTGCTAGGGTAGCGTTGGTACTTCCTGAGCTGATTTTATGGAGTTTGAGTACTTGATTATTTCTGTTTAGCAATACGATGTAAAAGTGTTCTACTACTTCGTCAAAAAGGAAAGGTTTCATACAATTGTAGACATCTTGGGAACAATTGATTTTGATTTTTTTATCCGGTTGTTCAAACATCCTTCTTCTACCCAATTCAAATGAAGTTACCATAGCCGTGGCCTTGGCATATCCTATCCCTTCTATTTTCAGCCATCTTTCCATGTCCCACTTGGCCATTTCAGATAGTTTATTATTTGCTAGGGCAAGAATCTCTCGAGCTTTGTCTACTTGAATATTGGCTATAGCAGCGATGATATGGTAGTCTGTCATGGCAGATTTCCCTTGATTATAAAGCATCTCTGTGGGTTCTGATAATAAATTAAAACGTTTCATAATGAGCTTACCGACTTTAAATCTCCTGGCACTGGAGGGCTAAATGAATGATAAGCCCATGCCATGGGGAGTTTTTCACTAAGCACAAGGAGGAACGGAATAAAAAATCTTAGTCAATCAACTCCTATTATGCCGTAGTTCCTTGGAACAATTCAGCCAGTCAAACCGGATGTGTGTAAAAAAATAGCCCATACCTTTGGTGAGTCATTTGTTTGGCAATATTTACCTCGATTTGATCAAGTTATAGAACAAAATTCCACATTTACATCACAATGATTATAATGTCAAGAATCACCTAGTCAGCTTAAGAAGTCCATTGAAAATTCCAATTTAAGAAGTTTTTCTAAAGGAAAACCATCCTTTTCGAGGCTGTCCCAGATCATTAGATGGTGAACGAAAAAATCATCCATACCAATCTTTTTTGATGCAATTGGCTTGGAGTCACATTTGACGAAATACTCAATACTTTTATTCAGTGTAAAGCTAAGGTAATATCTCAAATTTCCCGTTAAACTTTCTAGGTTGTCGATCATTGCGGCATCGTGCACAATTTTGTTTCTAAGTCTGTACAGCCTATACAGGTGAATTTCGACGTTGTCTTTGTGATTCTTTAAATATTCTTTTCTTTTATCACTGGAATTAGTCAAATGTGATTTCAACCGCTGCGCCCGGAAACGTAAAAGCGGCGAAATATCCTTGGATTCTTCTATAATGGTTTCAAACGTTATAGTTTTTGAAAAATATAAAATATCCTCGCCAAATCCCTCAATTTTATCTGGTAAATTTGTTTTTTTTATGGTTTCATGAAAAAATAGGCAATTTCTTTTGGTATAATATACACTATGAATTATAGGGAAATACTGTACAAGACGGGCGAATGTACTGGTGTTTTTGTGATAATTGGAAAAAATAAACTCCAATCCAATCCAATAATTAATGAATTTTTTTTCAATTTCAATTGCTTCATTGCCTAACCTCAAATGTCTTAATGCTGAGGTGATCCGATCCTTAACTTCGTACATTATTTCTTCACTTTTTTCAATTTTGCTTAGATAACTTAAAAAGGTATTGAATTGCTCTTCATTGCTTTTATAGTATCCATCTATCTGATAATAAAGAGGTTGTATATCTCCCTTTTCTTTATTACTATCATTGATTAAAACTGCCGTATCATTAAGTTGAAGTTTAAGGTTACTATAGCCTATATGGATTTTGTCTAGTAATTTAGATAATTCTGACTTCGCATTCTTAAGCGCTTGGTAATAATCTATCGCCCTACTTTCAAATACAATAAACCTGATCCCTGGCATTGGTTTAACATAATTGACGATCTGCTTTTTGGGGTTTGGTCCAATTATTTTGGCATCAATTTCATTAAGAAATTCAGGTACAATAATGTTTCTTAGTTGACTTTCTGTACTTTTGATCTTAAAGATGGTAGAATATTTTTCTTGTTTATATTCTAGGAGGACCATTTTAAATTGGTTGTACTGGTATTGAAAATTCTTATTTGTATCATACTTAAAGATTGCTTGTATGAGCTTGTACAAATAGCTCTTCGAAAAATTTAGGCTGATAGCTTCGGTTATAAGGTAGTTGATAAGTCTGTCTACCCTAATCATTTGCATGATTAATTCTTTAGAATCCATTTTTACGTCACTCAACTCATTATCAAGTTTTTCGATTAGAATTTTCAAGTATTCTTTGTTTTCAATTTGGATAGTGTATAGTTGATACTCAATTAATTCAAAATCCTTAGTTTCCTTATTTATTCCCTTCAGATCTATCGTGAGTTTTTTTTTCGACACGGATTCGAATACAAGTTGATCCTCTTCCCTCAAAAACTGAATCAGTTCCATTTTACTCATTTCGAGTGTTCTGAAATCTTTTATTTTGTTCAGTTCCCAATCATGAATCAACTCGTATAACTCTTTGATTGACTGAAGTGGGTTTAAATATTTTGCACGATAACTGTCTAAACTTCTATTATAGCAAAGTTCAGTTAGTTTTTGGATTAAGAAACCTTGAAGGTGATTATTCGTATTCATTGATAGGACTATTTGCTTAAAATTAATTTTTGATTTACCTTTGTAAAATTGAAAAAGTTGTTTAGAAACCTAAAGATATAAAGGGAGAAAATATAAATTGGGATTGAAGGAATTATTTCCTCGCAGTTTATTAACCTCTCCCTTCTGTACTGAGCCCATCCAATGGTTGGGCTCTTTTTTATTATAACCTAGCTTTAAATGGCATAATTTTTTATCTCCCCTTCGTTTCAACAGTTCCCATTGAAATCAAAATAAAACCCAAAAATATTATTTGCTCTTTAAATTAAATTTTATATTTTTTAAGTTAAACCAATCTATATTTCTTCAAAAAGGCAATACCTAATTGGATCATCATTTCTTGTGACCAGAGTTGGAGGCCAACTCTTCATGAATGAAGGGCAGTATACGGTCTACTTTTCGGAGATTTTTTTGGTTAAGCAGGTTAAGCACAAAGTTATAGATCTTCCAGAATATCAACTTGATACCAACTTTTGGCAACAAAAAAACTTCTGTGAGAATCAGCCGAAGACATACAGGATCTGCTTTACAATCCTTTTTAAAAACCAAGTATTAGGTGGGAAAATAGGCAAACTTGTCGATGACGACCCTAAGTGTTAACAGAAGATTACAGGGTTTCTCCATTCCCTTTTGAATGACAGCATACCATTAGCATTTTCTAGCTTAACTCTGATTATCGAACTAGTTTTCGTTTTTTGATGCCAACAATGATCCTAGACATATACTACCTAAAGATTTAGCTCACTGCTATTATATTTTTATAAATAATACAACCCTTTCAAAAAAATAGTAGGGTTTTTAGAAGAAAAAAAACAACTTTTCATGGTTGGTGATTTGAAACTTCACTCACTAGTTTTTTTTATCTAAAACCTCACCACCTCACTCAAAGCCTCCGAGACCTCCCCTACCGGTCTAGCGGTATATTGAAAGGTCTGAACTTCGGCATTGTCTCCAAAAACCTTAATAGTAGCTCTTAAATTCTCGAAGTCTTCAGCGGGAATATCTCCGGTGTGGACTACATTAAAATTAAACCCGAAGGTGTGAACGGGCTCTTCTGATTCAATTACAAGCTCGGTAAAGTTGGTGGAAGTGGAAAGGTTAAAGGTATTGGCCTCATCGATGACTTGGGTCCATTCAAGGTCGTTTGGTTGAAGGATGGATGCACTGACAAAATCGCTTTGGCCTTGGTAGAGGGAGTGGACGCCGAAATTAATGAGGTACTGTTCCACACTTCCGTCCAAAGCAATTTCTATTCGGGCTGTTTTTTCTACTAAAGGTGCCTCATCAGGGTCATTGTTGCACGAGATTGCTAAAAAAATGCAAGCATAAAAAAAAAGTGTCTTTGATCTTCTCATAATAGTTGGTTAGTTTGGCTATTCTTATTCAAAAAGATAGGCAATGTTAAATGCGTATTTTAATTTAAAATTTTAACCCTATTCAAATTAGAATAATATCGTATTTGTAATCTTAAAAATAACAAAACAAATAAAAATTATCAATATTTTTATCAAAAGGTTTACAAGTACTTACGGTTTGTCTCTGCCCTACCTGCCTGCAATGATTTCTTAATGAAAACTCCCCTACTGGCATACAAAAATTCTTCCCTTTAAAGGATGCAACTATTCTATTGTCTGCAATCGTAAAAAGGCAATCCTCCCCTTTCAACCAATGTTGAACCTTACAGTCCCTGATCCGACCTAATAGGGAATGACCAAATACAGTATAAATTTTTACTCCTTTTGGAAACTGTTCAACGCCTTTTAAAAGTAGCCTTTTTTCCATCTTTGCTCCCATGGCCAGAAATGCAGCATAATCGAAATTCACACGTCCCATTTTTCTTTGTACCAGAAAAATCAAAGGCATAAGCCCATTAGAAATATACAGTGTCCTGACGTTTTCAGGCTCTGCTGGCGAAAAATAAAGGACACCTCTGGAGGACAATTTGTGTTTAAGCACAGCAATAACTTCACGATCCACCACCTCTCCATGATCATTCCGATAATCGACAAACAATTTGCCTTTTTCATCTTCCCTCAAAACTTCCGAAAACAGCTGCTGTATTTCCCTACTCACCCCAAGGCTTTCCAAAAGCTCAAATTTTTCTCTGTCGGTGTTCATCGTCATCTGATCTCTTATTAGGATTCCGGCTTTCTTCTGTATCTATGGAGTTAAAGCGTTTTACTTCACCACCACTCCTATTTTGATATTTAGGCTGTTGGGTTCCAACTTTTGATACTTCCTCCCGGACATTGTTTAGGTCTTTTAAAGCATCTTTGTCATTGGGGTTTAGCGCAATTCTTCGCTCAATTTGCTTTTGTATCTTTTGGAGTGCATCCTGATAACCCTTTGAATAGGATTGTTCCTCACCACTTTTTTTACCCAACATCCTGCCTATTCCGGTAAACAATAAATAGGATAAGCCTCCATCCAATAGGACAGACAATACCAAGCCATTCCGGTTGGAGCGTATGCCTTTTCGATCGGTAGTGGAAAACTGGAATTGGGTACCATCAGGCAATTCCACCATTTCCCCTTCCTTGTATTTCCTTTTTTGCTCTGAAGTCAGTTTCTGATCGTTAATGGCTTCAGGTGCCTTCACCGTCCTGGGATCATAGCTCATAAACTGCTTGGTATCTTTATCATATGCAATGATTTCCGTCCTAACATTCCCATTTTTGTCTACATAGTTTTTACGAATATTGGCAATCTCTGCCTTGATAAGTCGCTCCTTTTCCTCTGTAGAGAGTTGTGGATGAGAATTGGGGGACTTGTACACCGGATCTATTCTTAAAGAAGGATTTCCATCATCTCCTCTTACTATGGAGAGCCTGGCTGGAAGGTTGTCTATTTGTATATCTTTTCCTTTTAGGTTTTTCAGCGCTACTACATCCGTCATTTTACCTTCCTGCAACGCTTGTACCTGTTCTTTAGGAATGGTAAATTTTCCATCTTTATAAATCCCAAATATTTTCAGGTCATTCATAGGTAATGTTTTTTCCTTCATCATCTTCCAAATTTTAAAGTGGTTTCCATTTCTTGTTTTTGATATTTAACTTCCGGTTGGTGGGACAATTCTGGTATCCGCTCCACATCGGGTACTTCGACAGGCTCAGTATCCGATGTGGAGCTTTTCGAAGCAACCTGCTTCAATTCTTTTTTTCTATCGAAGGTCATCAGGTAATCCATGATCTTTTGGGAATCTGAAGCTGCCTGATGGATTTCAAAGGGTTTCTCGGTAAGGATTTTAATCCAGCTGTCCACATAGGCCAAGTGTTGTCCAGGATCATGACCAATCTGCAGCTCGGATCCCAACATCATACTGGCGATTTCAGCTCTTAGTTCCTCTCTAGCGTATTCTTGTGTACCAAAACTGTTCATAATACTCCGATCCAACCGGTTCTTATGCCCTGTCCAATGACCCAGCTCATGTAGAAGCGTGGCATAATACCTGTCGGAAGATTTAAACTGTGTCTTTTCGGGCATTCTAATATTATCCCCCAGAGGGGAATAATAGGCGCTATTTCCATGGACATGTGCAATGCTGGCACCGGTGTTTTTTACCAGACCTTCTACCCTGTTCAGTTTTTCCCATTGACTAATCTTCTGGCTTTTTGCTATCGGTGGGACCCCCTTGATCTGTTCGGCGTTAAAAACCCAGGCTTTGGTAACCAAGGGAGGATTCAATGTCCTACGTACCTTGACAGGCTTCCCGTTTTCATCCAATACCTGTTTGCCCTGCTCATCTTTTTTTGGATAATACTGATGGGTTTTGACAAAGTTGATGGCCATTCCTTTTGCTCCCTTTTGTACCTGCCAACCCTGAGACTGGGCTTGTTTGAAGGTAGCCCATCGGGGATCTTCAAAGGGAGAAAAAAGTTGAAGGTATAAAGCGTTTAAACCTCTATAGGCTTTATCGGTGACTGCATTTTGCGGCTTATCAAATGCTGCTGTCGATTTTTCCCAAGGTAGCTGCCAGGGAGCCGTTCCTTCTTTCAGTAGGGCAATGATTTTCTCTGCCACAGCTTCGTGCATTTTTTTGGTTTCAGCTGCCATTATCGAGAGGATTAGCGGGTTCAAGGTGGTCTTCCAAGGGAAGTTCATCCTGTGAATCAACCTGATACAATCGGGCCTCCTCATGAGTCAATTCAACTTGCTTTTCTGACTCAAGGCGGTCCAGTTTTCTCATTAAAGACTGCATTGTTTTTCCTTCTTTTGATTTCATAATAGGTATATTTTATATAGTTTAATTTACTTAAACAGATGCGGTATAGTAATCGATAATGTTCTCTACTTCTTCCCTGACCCGCATAAAATTCTGGGTCAACACTTGTTCTTTTTTTCCATTAAAGTCATAGCATTTCGGAATGGGTCGGTAATTTCTTTCCTCGTGTTTTATTTCCTGAGGGTCAAGATTAGCCCTGCAGTGAATATTGGAGGTTTTATAGCTGCCATTGAATTTACCGGCATCAGCCGCCAATAGCCCCACCAGCTCTCCTGTCTGCATACCGGCAATTTTTCCTGCCGGGATCAGGGGATCGTATTTTTCACTCAATGAAATGGATGTTTTGGTACGGTCAATAGAAACACTTTCTCCCAGTTGTTTACGTTTTCCAAACATCCGTTCAAGCCATTCCAGCGTTTCCTTGTTCCGAACTGATCCACTCAACACATTGCCGATTACGGCTGTCATAGTAGTGGCTGTATCCTTGCCCTGAAGTTGCTTGAGCTGAGGAAGTTCTTGTAAACCCAATAACACCGCTACCTTATTGCTTCTGGCAGTAGAAATCAAATTCTCCACCCGGTGGATATAAAGGGTTGGTGCTTCATCTGCCACAATGGCTACAGGCAAATTGCCTTTGGTATTGATCAGGCGTGTCAGTCGGTTTACAATCACAGAATAACAAGTGGAATTGATGTTTTGGGTGGATGGACTGTTGGCCAGCACCAATATGGCCGGAGATTTGGGATCTGAAATTTTCAGGTCAAAATCATCTCCAGAAAACACCCAAGCTGTTTCTTTTGTATTCAATCTGGAGATAAAGATTTTCAAAGTACCCACCTGACCTTCCAATTGCTCAAAGGCTCTTTTCTCCAGGGCACTTCGAAATGGACTCAGCAAAGATTCCAGTTCCGGTAATGTCGATAAACAGGTAAATATTTCTTCATAAGTCCTATTTAAAAAAGCAAGGAGGTGTGCAAAAGTTGAGTATTTACCTTCTTGATGCCTTGAAACAAAATAAATGGCTGAAGCCAAGAAATTGACAGCGGATTGGGTGAAAAATTTATCTGAACCACCGGAAGATTCCGTTTTCTGTAAGGATTCCACAATGGCTTCTGCAGTCTCTGAAGCATCTGCCAAGGTTTGGAGGTATTCACGTTTCAGAGGATTGATCCGCTTAGAATACTCTACCTGATCCATATTCACTACCAAAAATCTATGGTTTTGGATTTTTCCATTCTGTTTGGCCAATAAATAATGATGATAAGCAATCTGCCCCAAATCCGGAAATTTAAAGTCATAAAGACACATGGTATAGCCTTTGGCTATCATTTGTCGGATGAAAGGATTTACCACACTGTATGACTTACCACTTCCAGGGGTTCCAATCAGCAGGGTACCTCTGAAAGGATTGACAATATTGATCCAACCATTCCGAACCCGCTTATTATAATAAAACTGCATGGGTATATTGACCGAGTAGGGCGTATTAATTTTTTCCTTCTCCTGCATAAAAGACTCTCCTTCAATGTTCCATTCATCTTTTCCCAATCCACTCTTGATCAATTTGGAAACATTGTCTAAGGAGGTATGGATCAATACCGCTCCCAGCAGGGATGAAATGCCAAAAGCTAGATCAGGCCAGCTGGTATACGGTAAGATAATAGAACTGGTTTCCAGGGAATAGAAATACAGTGAGCCAAAGAATAAGATAAACCCTAAAATCAAAGGAAATACAATTTGCTTCTTCGGGTTCAGGTGCAATTCCTTCTTTGAAAGAGTGCCAATTGCTGCCAAAAAGAGGACCAATAAAATGGCCAATTTACTGTAAAGCAAGTTTTGATAAATAGGTAAATTCATCAATTTATCTACAAGGGGCACAAGCTGGCTGCCCGTTCCTTCCTCCAACAGCAACTTATGGCTATAGATAAAGAGAAATATTTCAAGGAAAACCATGCCGTAGACCATAAACTGGATCAATCCATGGAGCTTTTCCAAATGTCTTTTCTGTTCCATTTATTTCAAGTTTTTAGATAACATTAACTAGCATCACACTGGCCCGTTGCTACTTTTCAATAGGCGAAATCTAATTTCAGTCACCCATTTCTTCACTATTATAAATCCCAAAATCGTATTAAGGGAGCTAAAATGCACCTGGTTTATCGGAAGTAGATTAAGGAATTGAAGGGCATGCAGTTCTTCCCTGCCTAGTGATGCCCCATTTGATCAAACCTCTATTAAATACTAATTACTCTGGAAGAGGAATTCCTATAAAGTATCTGCACTCAGTAGGTCGAAATAATCTATTTCAAGTATCAAATTCCTTCCGGACAATTGTTTTTCGGTTAGTTCTATGGAAAGCACCTTGTTATTGGGAAAGGAAAATTTTTCCAACACATAAATGTTTCGATACTTCCGCTTGAAGTTTTCCTTTTCAAAAAGGGTAAATACAGGCGCCATTTCTATGGACTGTACATTGGTAGCCTTGGCTATTTTTTTATCTTCCACTCTAAACCTAATCTGGTCAATATCAAATTTCAGATTGGTGTCGTTGGTATAGGTAATGTCAAGAAAAATGTAATCCTCCATGGTATGGATATGGTTAACATTGCCAGTGATGCCATATTGGGAATTGTAAAGGCCAGTTTCATCCTCTTTTCGCTTATAGGCATCCATTGAAAATTCTCTCAATTCATTTTGAGTAAGCGGTACCAGCCCAATACCTAAAGGACTCATGTTTTCAGGAGTGATTTCTAGCAATGTGAGCAAATCCTGATTGCCTGAAGCATATTGCACTTCATATTGGGCTATGAATTTTTGGCCGACAATGGTCACTACTCCAAGATTCTCCTTAGATTCCATATTGTCTGCTTCACTGATTTCCTGCATTTTAATACGGAAAACATTATCCAAAGGCAAATCACCCACCAGTCCTTCGCTGGAAATATCTACATACTGTATCGGTTCGGGAGAATTAAAATGGAGGGTTATGTTTTCCCGGATGTATAACTTTTCTCTATTGGAATGGGAATGGTTAGCACCATTTTCCTGGGCAATTGTAGCAAAGCCCAATAGGTTCCAAAGGCATGTTATTAAGATTAATCTTTTCATATCATTATGGGTTTTAGTTTGAAAGGATGTCAGAATTCAATTGTTCCGGATCAATAAGATAGATGACGGTGCCATATTTTAAGTTGGCCTTGTTTTGTCGAATCCGTTTGGACATGGCCTGGGAACTGGAGGTAAAAACTTTTTGCAGGGCTGACAAGTACATTTGATTCATGGAGGAGGCTCCTTGGTTCATCTGGAGGTTCATACCTCCTGTAACATTGCCTCCAAGGTCTTTTGAAAATTCCCTAAAAGAACTGGCAGGAACATAAAGCCCTTCCATGCCGTCCTGATCGTAGATATTTAAGGCTATAGGTAGAATTTTATCTCCAACCATCACACTGCTGACAGTCAATTTCACTCTTTGTGGCTCATAGCCGCTGATCCACGCATAGAGGTATGTCCCTTTAGGAAGTTCCCTTGCCCCGATCTGTATATCTTCCAGTAAGCGAATCCTGATTCTTTCCCCCAAAGTACCTTTGCGGATTTCCTGATCAACGATTGCCTGGATGAAAGAACTTTGGGAAGTTTTCCTTACGGTATTGAAATGTTTATCTATATGGCTGGTCTTGGAAACTTTTAGCCTGGGTTTTTGAGGAACTTGGGTCTCACTTTCAATTTCTTTTTCAGTAACTTGAAGTGTAGGATCATTGGCTTTTGAGATGGAATCCACAAGGGCCATTTGAGCCCGAAAAAGGTCCATGGGATCGGCATACTTTGGCTCCTCTTTGATTCCTTTCTGGCTTTCCATTTGGTTTAATGCCTGAAGAATATGTTCATCTTCAGCGGTTTGGGCAGTGGGATTATTGTTGGCTTCCAAAACTGGCGCTGGTCTACTTTCTATTTGCGAACCAGGTTGGTTGAGGGTGTTTTTTAAAGCCAAATCAATGGAATCCAGCATCCTTTTTTCTGCTTCATTGTATTGGGAAAGGATTTCATCTTCCTGTTCAACTTCAACCCTCATGTTTTTGATGGCTGTGTACCCATCCGCTCTTTTGTACCTGGACCTGAAGGCGTCGAGTTTGCCATCGATACCACGGTTTCGAACCTGATCAGAAACATTTCCTACACTTTCCTGCAGGTCTGCTTTTCCACTGTCATCTTCCTTTTCTTCTTCGCTATAAAAAGACTGCATGCCAAAATTCAGCAAAAGCATAAAGGGCAACAGTATCAGCGGCAAGATGTATTTTGGTTGTTTGAAGTCAATCTTCATGGTCTTTTGAGTTTAATTTTTGATACTTTTCAAGTTCAGAAATGGCATTTTCAAGAAAAATGCTGTCTTGTAAATCAATTTTATCCTTGGCAATGATTCTTTCTACTTCACGCTTTAGCTGCCCTATTCTCTTTGCCTCATTACCAATTTGAAAAAGCGCAGAAACTTCATCAACTACCCCGGATCCCAGTACTTTAGCCTCCTCCATGAGTTGGTCTGCTTCTTGTTGTTGGGAACCATCAAAAGGCAGGATGATAAAAGCGAGCAAAGCAGAAACAAGAAGGCTTAGCACCATCCCCGAAAAGCATTGTTTGGGATACTTATCCAGTATTTTGCTTATGTGTTCCTTTCCCTTTTCATGCAGGGTACTGAACTCCTTTTTTATTTCCCCTAAGAGGGTTTTATTCTTAGAAGGTGTTTTTCGAAACATGGCTTAAGTCTTTGTTTTCCAGTGTTTTCCAATTGGTGATCAAAACTCCATGGCTGTTGTTTTCTGACCTTGGGATATCCATTAAATACCCTTCTGTAATCAGGGACCTCGTGATCGTAGCACTTCTTCTTTCAATTTTCTGTTTGCCATAGAAAGTAAATTTATTGCTAGGTTCCAGGGCAATGGAATCCGTCTGTAAGGTCAATACCGAACTGGAACTGAGAATGGAATTAAAATAGCCCCTTTCTTTCAGGTTGTTGTACTGCAATGCACCTGATTCATCTGCCAGGTACATGGCCTTTTTCATTTGGTATTCAATGTGTTTGTCATCCGGAGTCAGGGAGAAAAACAGGCTGTGAAACAGGTCCACTGCCGCCCTGTATTCGGCAGGCCTGTTCATTTGCATATTGGTCTGTTTGGCCAGAATGGGGATATTGTTGTCCAGGATATAAATGGATTTTCTTGCATTGGACACTTGCTTGTAAGCAAAAAATGAAACTCCAATACAGATTATGACCGCTGTAATAAAACTCCCTAAGGACAAATAAGTAGCCAGTTTAATTTTCGATTCTATGTTTTTAATGATCATGGTATTGAAATTTATCTTCCTAAAATTCCTCTAACTGACATCCGGGAAGCTGTTCTGCTAAGAGTAGAACCCGTCCTACCCATAGTGGCGGAAGCTGAGGTAACGCCCGAGGTACTGATGATCCAGGTGGAGATGGAGGGTACAGTGGTGATGGCGATTGCTCCTACCAAAAAACTTACGATGACCAAGCCAAAGGATAGAATGCCATTTCCCGCCATCCATGCCAATTTGGACAAAACTTCATCTCCACCGGAGGTATCCAGCAGAGCTTCATATTTCTGAATCTCCTGTAGAAACGCATATTCCTGCATCAGCCCACACACGTATAAAACCAGATAGGCAATACCCACATACAGATTGACTGCTACAAAACGGGCAATCCATGTGGTAAAAGCGTCCCGAAATGCTGGTAACACGCTTACGGCCAATGAAAAGGGACCCAAAATCACCAGAATGGTTGAATAGATGATTTGAATAAAAAAGACAAAATAGACACAGATTCTTAAAATCCAGATGGCCAGTAATTCCAGTAACTGGGTGACCAATAGTTGCATATTTGTCTGCATCCTTATTTTCATCTGTACCAGCGGGCCATATACATTGTCGGTAAAAAAGCCTTTAACCCCATCCACCATGACGGTACCCAGGCCTTTGTCCGCTTCCTCGGCTTGTTGGGATGCCAATTCAGTGGTTGCCTGGTATTCAACCATTTTGTCAGCCACCTGAATAATATACACCGCACGGTCTAGCCTCATAGCATTGATCCGTTCGTTTTGGGTAGAAAACATGGCTTCTGTTTTTGCGGAAATCAGGTCAGTGGGAAAAGCAATTATCCTACAGAACATGCCCCACCACATGGTCAGCATCAACAAGCCAAAAGGTCTCAACAGTGGCATGATTTCCATTTTCTTATCCCCCACCATCATTTCATAAGATTTAATCGAAAAGAAAATCAGCATAAAAATGCAGGCCAGGGCTTGGGCATCCTGTATAAATGGGCCAAAATGAGAATAGGCATAATCGCGCATTCCTTCAAAAAAACGCATGACTCCTCGATCATATACACCATTTCCCTGTAGAAAGGAAATGGCTTCCTTGTACTCTTCTGGGGGAACTGATACCTGGCCATGTGCCATCGGTAGCATCAAAAGGGTTAAAATAAGAGTAGTTCCAGTTTTTTTCATCGCAGAATGATTCTTTTTTGTAATATTCCCGAAAGGATTTCTTCATCTTGATCTGCTTGCTCCAATAATTGTCCTTTGCTGTTTTGCCTTTTTTCCATGCTTTCCCGGAAAGTCAGCATTTTCTGTGAAAGGGCCAACTTGTACTCCCAGTTGCTTTGCAGTTTCCTCAGGTCCAATAAAATCCTGTGGTACATAAGCATCCGTTGCCCTCTTTCCATATCCTGCGTTTTCGCAAACCCGTACCTTTCTTCAAGACTTTTCATCCTTTCCAGGTACCAGTCATATGCACCATTTTGAAGCATATATTCCTTTACCTCTGTGGCACTGTTTTGGAAAGCATGGGTTTCAATATTATCAAGCGGAGCGAGTTCTCTTTTGTAATAGAGTAAATACAATGGGTCTGATCCTGACAAGGCACCGGATATGCGCTTTATCTCCCGAATTGCCATATTTTTAACCGTATCAGTCTGTTGTTTGTAATAATCTGAGGAAATTTTCATGGCAGCGGCCAATCCAAGTCTTTGGGTCTGCTCCCCGGAAGTGGAAAGAGGCCTTCTGTCCAGATCGGGATAATCGGGGTGCAAGGCCCAGGTTAAAAACCAATTGGAGTTCGTAGGAATACCAAGGAAGCGCCTAGGCCCTGGAAGAAAACGGTCCTCATCCCATTGCTTGAAGACCATTCTTTCCTGTTGTGCAACAACCGCTTTGTCCTGAATTGGTGTCTGTGCTGTAGCTGTTGTCATATATAGCAGGAACAGGACAGGAGTTAATATTTTAATTTTTCTTTCCTTATTCATCGCAGGCTTTGTTTATGAATTAGGATTTGATTGATTAGATTTAAGTTCTGATCGATATCTACCTGGTAAGGATTAAGTTTTTTTAGTACACCATTGACGTTTGCCCAATACATGGATTTCTTCACTGCCAGAAGGTAGCTGGCGATAAGGTCAATTTCATTTTGAATTTTCACCAACAATTGATCCCTCACATTGGGGTTAATCAGTAAATTTTTGCCTTCAGCCAGAACAAAAGCCGAAACCTCTGATACCAGTAAAAAACTTCTTTCCTTTGCTTGGCGAATATAGGTTTCTGCAAAAAGGAGTAGGACAGGGTTCTTAGAAGCAATGGTCATGGTTTCATCGCTTAAAGAATAGATTCTTTGCAACGTCTTCCCTATCTGTTTTACCTGAATGGCATCCTTCAGCCCTTCATTTACCTGGCCCAAGGACCGGTAAATCATGGTTTCTACCAGTGCCAGGCTGGACACATTCAAGCCAATGTCATCGGTGTTTTCCCGAATCCTTGTAAGGCTTTCCTGGTAACCAATTTCAGCTACATTTCTAATGGCCGCATTTTCGTTTACTATCAAAAAGTGCTCTCGGTCAAATACCACTGTTTGAGCAAACAGTGGAAAGGAATTAGCCAAAAGAAAGAAGATCAGAAGTTGTTTCATTTTTTTATCAGTTGAGCGTTTTCCAATATTTCATCTACTGTTGCTGAGCCTTGCAAAAGGAATTCGGGATAGGGATTCCCTCCTGATTTCTGACGGATATAGGACTCCAAGCTTTGGGAGGTAGCCAGTGAGAGCCTATTGATGGACCTCAGCTCATGCAAAACGTGCTGCAATAGCAAGCGCCTTTCGGAAACCTTCATTTGATTGAGGTCTCCAATAGAAGCCATTAAGCCTATCAGGTAATTCATTAGCGAATAGGAATGCTTGACAAATAGCTTTTCTGTTTCCAATGCCAGGGGAATTACCGAAGGATCACTTTGGCAATAAAAAACAATTTGCTCCTGATGATCTATGATAGCTCTTAAAAGTGGGTCTGCCGACGCGGCAAGTCCAACAGCTTCCACCAAAAGTTGAAGCTTAGCAAAACGCTCCTGAACTGTCCGATATTTTTCCTTTACCTGGCCCATCAGGTTCCTATTCACTTCTTCATTAATGGCATTTTTAGCTTGATTGGCCTTCGCCTCGGATTGCTTTTCGTGTTCATTTTTGGAGTCTTCTACCAACTGATGCAGCAGGGCAATATTGACCTGTGCGGCTACAGGGAAAGGGAAGGAAAGTGCCAATATGATTAGCAGGGTTTTCATGGCTTATCGGTTAAGGGTTTCTCTTTTTCTAAGGATATCATCCATTATGGCGAGGTCCATTTCTATATAGCCTTGAAAAGGATTTAGTGAATTGAAAAGCCCCTTCATGCTTGCAAAATGCATGGAACGGTACATTCCATAAGAGTAAGACCTCAGGATCAGTAGTTCATTTAAAATAGTATTGAGGATTTTTGCTCGTTCCCCTGCATCCATTAGATTTTCCTTGCCTCCTTTCAGGGCAAATTGCTGTACTTCCAAAGCCAATGCAGTAGCTCTTTGCTGGAAAAGTGTAGCGTTCTGCTCTGCGAAAACAATAAATTCGGGATTTTCCTTGGCCAACTCCATAATATCCCGAACATCTCCGGAAATGCCACTCGCAATTCGTGCAATCTCTCTTACATTGGCAAGGTTTGTAAGGATAGCACTCACTTCGGTCAATCCCGCATAAAGCTTTTCCTGTAAGGTATTCACCACGGTAAGTTTTCCAGTGACAGCTAGTTGACCTTTTTCTATTAAAGTCAGTTTTTCATTGGTCTTATTGAGTTGGCTATTAATCACGGCTGCATGGGTAGCCTGCGCTCCCGAAACAGCCGGATCAACATAGACTTGTGCCTTCAACCATCCGCTGGTGAAAATGAACAAAAGAAATGTCAAAGTTTTCATGGTATAATTGTTTAGTCAGTAAATTCTGTTTTTTCTCTATAAGGAATTCCCAATTGGTTGACCAGAGAAAAGAAACGGTTCAATTCCATTTTTGAATTTTCATAATCCCTTACAAAGTGATCCAAACCTTGCTGATAGCTACCAAAGCGATCTGTATAGATTTCCACAGCTGCCTTTTCCGGCTTTTCAGTGGTATAGGTCAAATACTGATGAAGGGATACTTCCACGCCATATACCTCTCCGCTGGCACCTCTTCGGATGTAAACCTCCTTGAATCTGCCCCGGCCTTCAGTGTTGTCAAACTGGTTGATGGTAAAAATCTTTTTCCTTTCATGCTCATTGATTGAAAGCAGGGAAGCGATTTCATTGTAATGGTCTTTGAATTTTGCCTGGTCCAGCAAAATAATGGTATCCGAATTGTTCACAATGCTGTCTTTTACCACTGTGTTTCCTATGATGTCCCCCAACTCCTGGGTCACTACAATGGCTTCTCCCCAAAATTTTCGGACTGTCTTGTATAGGTATAGAATATAATTGGCCATGAGTGGTGAGGCGATCGCTTTCCAGGCTTCTTCAATGATCAGTGCCTTCCGCTGCTTGCTCCGAAACCGCATTTTTTGAATGAATACATCCATGATGATCAAGGTGACAATAGGGAACAGCACCTTGTGCTCTTTGATGGAATCTATTTCAAAAACGATAAATGCTTCTCCAAACAAGGACTGATCTACCTCTTCATTCAATAGGCTACCATACTCCCCTCCTTTGTAAAATTTCTTGAGCACAAACCTGAATTCATCTATATTGAAAGGAATATTTTCCTTTTGAATCAATTCAGGAATGAATGTCAGTGCAAATTCATAAAAGCTATTAAAACAAGGGCGGTCAATTTTTGACAACTCATCAAAATACACCTGATAATAAGCTGAAATGGTATTGGAGATTACATCCGATTCTACCTGGGAGATCTTGCCATCCGCAGACTTCCACAATACACTAATTAAGGTAAGCAGGGCATCCTTTTTTTCGATGTTGTATTCTTCCCTGGTAATGGCAAAGGGATTGGTGGTAATGGGATCCTTTTCTGAATAGGTAATGTATTTGCCTCCATAATAGGCACAAAGACCGGAATAGGAATGACCAGTATCCACGATAACCACGTCCATCAGCCACCTTGGTGTTTCACTTTTATTGTACATGCAGTACTGTTCTACCAGCGCATTCATGAAAAATGATTTACCTGAACCAGAGGGCCCCAGGACAAATTTATTCCTGTTATTGATCCGGTTGGTCTGCATGGGCAAGTCTGCGGGATCAATCTTTACCGGAATACCTTGTCGATCCGTTAGCCTGATTTGAAAATTACTGATTTCATCCTCACTCATGGATTCCTTGAAGAAGAAGCACAAAGCTGCATCTGAGGTGGTCAGAAAATAATCGTAAGGTTTCAGTTCTGAAGTGTTGCAGGGCAAAACGGTTCTGAACAATTCCAGTTGGTTATAAGCATTTTTTGACGGAATGATCCCCTGCTGAAAAAGGGAAGACTCAATAAAATTGGAGGTACTCTGAATCAACTCTTTTTCTCCGGACACCAGGATGTTAAAATGAGAATTGACCAGCAACTGATTGTTTCTAGCGATGTCTTCCAATAATTGGTCAATGTCTTCCACACACATATTGTTGGCCGAATCAGGAATTCCTGAATGCCTTTTTCGTTTCAGTTCCAATTTCCTTTGGGTGCTGGTCTGAGGTACAATTTCAATCACCTGATTGTAAATAATGGTTTTAAAATGAGGAACAGAAAACAAAAACCCCATATTATCTATCGGAAAACCTTTCAAACTATCCTTGTCTGACCTTTCCTGATGGGTACCCACCACTTGGGGAAGGTCAATGGTGTCTGTGTTAACCAAACTGATAGAGCGGGTTGCTGTATCCCCCATTTCAAGCTGTTCATCTCCTGCAAGCAGATTATTCAGGCAAAGTTCTTTTTCATGAAAATTCATAGAAAGAATCTGCCTGACGTACCGATTGATCTGATTTTTGTTCAGCGCATTTACAGGTAACTGGCTTCGGACAAAGAGGTCTGCTACTTTGTCTATGGATTGTGTGAAATCTTCAATCTGTTTCTGACTGAAAGTATAAAAACCGGATTTAACTCTTCTAGTAATCACCAAAAGCGTCTGATGGGAGGTGTAAACCCGACCTCTAAAATGCTCATCGTATTTCCTTTGCAGGTATTCTCCAGAGGATTTAGGGTTGAATTTTTTTCTGCTCAGAATGTCCTGTTTTTGTACAATGTATCCTTCCCCAAGAATTTTGATCGCATTGACATAAAGTTGGTGAAAGTTGTCATAGTTTCCCGGATCAGCAGCATACTGCAGGACCGGGTTTTTTACTTCCAAAACTATCCCAAATTCACCTTTTTCATTGTATAGCACATCGTATCCATTGCTATGATCTATACCGATATAGGGTAACTTAAAGGCTGTCTTTTTGCGTTTTGGCATAATTAATTCACTTAAGGTCAGTAGGGTGTAGAAACACACCTTGATTTCGTGTTTTGTTGTGCAGGCCTTTTTTCTGTTGTAGGCTCGTAAAATAAAGGCCACCTATAATGGTACCGATTGTGAGCAATCCCCCGAAAACCATATTGGTAAAGCTTCCGATCACCCCTCCCAGGACTAGGCCCATCACCAGAGATGCAATGCCCCAGGCGATGAATTTGCCTTGAAACCCTTTGTACATCAGTGGTTTTTGGAGTCCTTTATAAATGGGAAATCGTTTGCTCATCAAACACCGAAAAAGGCCTTAATAACTACGCTCACCAACACCATAAACAAGCAGGAGCCTCCCCAGCCCATCAGCTCTTTGTTGATGTCCTGGTCTCCGCTATTCCATTTTATATAGACCCTTACCCCGCCGATGATCCCTACTACGGCACCAATGACCAGACAAAGAGAGGCCACAGGGTCTACATACCCAATAAGGGAGGATTCTGCCGCTGTAATTCCCTGTACTCCTTGGGCTTTTGACTGAGCCATGCCAATGATTGCCATAGCAAGGGTTCCGATAGCTTTTTTGTTGTTTTTGTTCATGATTAGTTGATTTAAATGGATTGTTTTTTATGATTTAAAATTGATTGACCTTTTTTAGACAATGGGTACCTGGTAAAGGGCACTCAGGAAGACTCCCAATACAGAAAGAAATATACAGGCCCCAAACCATCCTGCTACCTCGCTATCGATGTTTCGCTTGCCCATTTGCCAGTTGTTATATATCCTCAATCCGCCCAGTAGGCCAAAGAGGGCACCCAGTATTAGCACCGCTCGAGAGAGTGCCCGAAAGTTCTGGGCCATTAGGTTTTTTCCTTCGTTGATCTCGGATAGGCCCGGAGGTGTTTGGGCTGTCACTTTCAAACAGATGACAGAAATAATTAAGGTTACCATCAGTATGAGGAACAAGTTTTTCATTTCAGTAAACAAGATTTTTCTTCACCTCTATCATTTCATCCTGTGCCAGTCTAAACAGTTCTGTCATGCTGCTTACTCCTCCTGAGGATACATTGACATTTTCTCCATAGAGTTTCCATTGCTGGTTTTCCTCATCCGAGCTTTTAGTTGCTGGTGAAGAAATATCATTTTTAACTACCTCTTCATCGATAATGGTAGTTTGGGTTTCTTCCGGCAACTCCATCAGTTCCTGATTGCTCATTTCAAAAGAACCCTTTTGGAGCTTTAGCAGGTCAAGCACCACCAATACCCCATAATAAAGCAGGTATCCAGATGCCAAAAATTTTATAAATTCAGTCCAGTTCATGTTAGAGTTTTTTAAATGATTTTCTGATTTCGTCTATCAGTTCCGGATGGTCCTGAAAGAAGCGGGTCAAAAGAAAATTGATAAAGCGTGTTACATCCACGGAAAATACCGGATACATCACTTTCAGAATTTCTTCACTTTTCTCATCGATTTTGATCAGTCGCTTTTTGTCACCATCAATTTTTAGGTCCCTGACCTGCTCCAATAAAAGGTCTATATCACTACTCAAGGCTGTGGGTTTGGTCTGTTTGTTTGCAGGACGCTTTCTTTCCTTTCTGTTCTTTTTCACCGATGTATGACCATTGGGGCGGAAATTGCTCATCAGCGTTTTTATGTAATCATCTTGTGCCATGCCGGGTCTATGTATTCGTTATAAATGGATTCAAAAACAGGTTCGATCACCTCTACGATATTCGAAGGAATGTCATAGGTAGTGATCCGCTGGAAGTCTATCCTTTCAGTGATACTACTGGTGACTGCTCCGAAATTTTTCAGTGCATCCTGAACCGATTTCATGGTTTCGTATTTCACACTGCTCCGCACCCTATTGGGAATAAATATGATTTTGGCATTCGGATTAATTTTTTTGATTACAAAGGAAAACTCGATGGTAGAGGACACGGAGTATTCGTCATAACTGAAGGGACATAGGATGAGGTCCGATTTTTGGAATACCGGAACAAGTTCATCATCATCCATTTTACCCGCTAGGTCAATGATGCTGACCTGATTTTCTTTTTTGGTGTCCTTTTTTTGTATGGCATTAAATTGAGACAATTCGGCAGCCTCTACGGGGTACAATGGCGTGTTTTCAATCACTTCTGCCGCCTGGGCCTTGTTGTAAAGCGACCGTTGAAAGTCCATGTCATAGACCTTTACCGCTTTGTTTTTGGCCAGGGTTAGGTAGTTGGAAAATAGCACCGAAAGGGTACTTTTACCGACTCCTCCTTTTTGGTTTGCGAATAGGATTATCATATGCATTGGTTTTTATCTGATGCTTCTCTTTTTGTTGTCTTTATCTTTGTTTCTTCTCCTTCCATGCATTGCTTCGTCGTCCACATCCTGATGGATGTCCAGGTTAAAAGTGGTAAGTGGGACCACTGTCTCCCGGATTGGTTCGGCATATTCATTACCCGAAGTGTGGGGTAAGACGTTTTCGCTGTCTACTTGTATAGGTAATTGCAATCTTGAATCAGAACCTGATTCGAGATTAGCTGCTTGTCCTGTTCCATTTCGGAGAGGGACTTCCCAAAGTCTGGCAAATCTGTTGTATTCTTTATTTTGCAGAATGGCTTCTAGCCGAATAAAAAACCGCTCTTGGGTGTCCAGTAAAAACAAGCCCTTTTCGTTTACCAGTAGGTGTAATTTGAATTCTTTAAGACCCGTTTGGAGGTTGGGGTAATCTTCTAAAATAGATAGTAATTTCAACCGGTAAGCCGTATTTTCCGGAAAACGTTTGATTCGAAAAAGGGTATCTAAAGCGCCTGTAATGCTTTTGTAAGCAGGAATATCTTGTGGGAAAAGGAAATTGATCACTTTAACTTTATCCCTTGTTTCTTCCTGATTCAGGTTTTTAAGCGGATAGATTTCACCTCCCTTGAAGATGATTTTCCTGGGATGGTCGATAACTGTATAGCCATAAGGTGTCTTGCCACCCTTGCCATGAAACAACAGTTCTATCCCGAATTTTTCCTTGAGAAAGTCGGCCATTTCTGACCTGTAACCCTTTGGTTTACCAAGGCGATTGCCTTTCAGCGGTTCAAATATTGGAACAGGGGTGCTGCAGTAAACCTTCCTGTACTTTTCAAACAAGGCATGTAGCTGCTTTTTTCTTGCCTTATCGATGGTATAGGCATTGGTCTTATGCATTATTTCCTTTAGGGAAAGTTCGCCTTGTAGCAAACCAAATTTATAAAGGAACAATTTATCTTCTTTTTCCTGAAGGTTATATCCCCGAGTTTCCAGGTATAACTTGGCTTGGTTGAGGGTGGAAAAGGAAAATGATTTTAACTGATCCAGAATCTTCCTGCATTCCTGACCCGGATTTCTTTCCATGATCTCCAGCATGCATTTTTGTGCCCTAATCCTTTCCATTTTGTCATTAATCTTTTTGCCGTCCTTGCCGATTCTGGAAGAGACCATATGGACATGGTTGTTTTTGGTATCTCCATGGAATACGATCAGGTAGGGATTATTGCCATAGCCCATTTTTTCCAGCCACTTCTCGGCCATTTTGGTGAGTTCCTTCTTGTTGTAATCTCGATCCTTGCAAGAGATCATGGCATGAAATTGTTTGTTTTGTACCCTGGTATTCCGGCTAGAATGGACTTTTAGAAAGGTTTTCATTTCAGCTGGGGTTACTTTCTGGGCTGATTGCAGGTAACCGAAATTTTTGAATTTCATCAGTTCACCTTTACCGGACTGCATTTTGTTGGTGTTGTAGGACACCCCTTTGAAAGTACTGGTAGATGATAGAATTTTGACTGTCATCAGCTGATGGATTTATAGATTTTCCGGAAAGTCCTGTTCATGTCCTCCTGAAAGTCAAGGTGCCGATTTAGCAGCGTATTAAACCTTACAAATACTTTGGGATCTAGGTCACTTACCTTATGATATTGATTGGCATGTCTGGCCAGTTGATTGATATTGTTGTTTACCCGGCCCTGCTTGGCTGCAAGGTCAGACAGGGTATTAAGCAATTTATCTGTCTTAATAATGGATGCATCCCCCTGGATTTTCCGGATCAGGTTCCTGAGTGTATCACTTCTGGAAATACCTGAACTCCCAGCAAAATCATCCAGGAATTTTGCCTCCTGCGCTTTAAGCCTAAAGGTGATTTTGTGTGTTTTATTTTCCTGGGTATCTTTCATATTTTTCAGGTTATCTGGTTCTTGCTAATTACTGACAGACCCAAAGAGAAGGAAAAAATATAAGGAAGGAAATACGTAAAAAGGGCTATTTTACGCGGATACGTAGGTATGCGTATATAAGAGTGGAGGTTTATGTAGGTATATGTACATTGACTGCTTGGTTCCTGTCAATTACCATGTTAGCTGCCAGGGTATTTAAACGCTCTCTTTCCAAAACTTCTTCCAGTTTCTTTAACCTACGGGCCATAATTTCTGGTGTATCAATTAGTGGATTTTGGTGCTTTTTAGGGGATTGGTCCATAATGGGTGATTTGGATTCTGGTCCAAATTTAGGGAGCCACTGGCTAACGGAAGCAGAAACCGCTAAATTAAATTTAACAGCGGTGGTTCTCATGCTGTCATCAGAGTTCAGATAATGCCGAACAACCTTTTTTTTAAAATCGTCCGAATAGTGCTTTACTATTTTCATGGTTTAAAAGTATCCGTCCGAGGAACCCAAGCTAGGAATTAGTGTAGGGAATGTTTATAGTCAGGCCTTAATTCTATATTCCTCCCAGTCCAAGGGAAGGAGCTGGTAGAGAACTTTTTGTTTGTGGGACTGGATCCTTTCAAAGACATCTTTCAGCCACTCAAACTCATTGACATTGTTATTCTTGCAGCTGGCCATGAAAGAATACATGCCTGCAGCCATTTCTGCTGCCTTATGCGATCCTGAAAACAGGTAAGCTTTTCGTCCTGTCTTATGTAAGGCTTTTCATAACCTGGGGCGGAAAAACTACCTGTTCACAATCTGCCAAAAGCACGGTGTAAATCCCCATGATCGGCTGCTCGAAGTGCATCGAAAACTCAACGACCTCAACTATGAAGGTAGATTCTCCGACCTGCTGCCCCACAGGTGGAAACATCACCACGTGAACCCAAGCTAATTATTAATAGGAGGTTGGCCGTTTGCTTACGGTTTTTTCTCGATGCATACCCTCCAGGCACCGCAAAAATTCATCAACCAGCGGATCCGTGTCAAAAACAAACCACAAAACAACCCGGAGGAGGCTAATATCAACCTTTCCTCGGTGGTTACTTATTCGTTTTCCAAGAGAGTCAAGCTATCATTGGATAACTCTTGGCGAGTGGTGTCTGGGATCAAATTCTGGAGGCCGGCCAATCAAAGGTTTTTACTGTTATTTTCTATTCTATTTTAATTTTTTTCACTTGATACCTGTCACCGATGGAATAAGTCACATGATAAATACCGGGCTGAAGATCGGAAACATCTATGGTAACTTCACAGCTGTCTACTGAAATGCTCTTTCGCAGAGTATTTTGGGAATCCATAACTAGAATTTCCCCTTTGATATTTTCTTCAGTTTCACTCCTGAGATGAAGTATATCATTGACAGGATTGGGATAGGCAGTCACACTGTTGTCCTCAATCCCAAAACAGGCCATAGGATAGAGGGAGACGGTGCCCCTTGGTCCCTCGCAGGCATCAGGACCATTGGAAACATTGCAATGCACGGAAATGTAACCGCTGCTGCCCACATTAATATCTATGGACTGTGTGCCCTGTCCACTTAGAATGGTGCCGCCATTGACCGTCCAGTCATAATCCACTTGAGTGATATTGGCAACAACGGTAACTACTTGGTTTGGGCTAACACAAGTAGGATATTGATAGAAATCAAAGTCTGGATATTCCGGTCCTACTTGGATTTCCCTGGTAATTTCCGTATTAGCACATCCCGTTCCCTGTAAGGTATAGGTCAAGGTAGCCGTCCCTGAAACAGTCATAGGATTTACAAGATTTAGGTTTGCTGTTGTTCCTGTGCCGGAACTATTTGTGAAAATATGGGATGGGCTGACCGTCCATGCAACTGATATACCAGCTGGTACATCCTGAATCGTATATGACCCGCTGGAACAAAGAGCATCAGGGCCATCAACCAATTCCCCACTATTAGGTAAACCATAAAGATTTTGTATCCCAGCTATATCATCTTGTGTCAAAAACCGATGAGACCCATTTTGTATCCAAAGAGCATGACCACCTGCCATCAATGCAGTATTTACATTAGAATGATCCAAACCTATGGCATGGCCGATTTCATGGGCAGCAAAAGTAACCAAATCCATAGGTTGGTTATCATTACTTGTTTCAGCTATGGTCCAATCTTCGCTTTCATCAAAATGTATATCTCCAGCAAGGGGGTTAGTGGTTTCACCAATAAGTGCGTGAGCATACACCCCATTAGGTCCATCAAATGGAGCCCCATCTCCATGGTTCCACGATCTCCAAGAAATAACTATGTCTGCATTGTTAGCATTACATACCTCTAAAAAAGCTATATCAGTTTCTGCTTGCCATATATCAAATGCATCTCTTACCCCATCTTCTTCAAGATCCCCGCTAATATCTGGGGTCCCATTATCAAAAAAATACGTAATAATTCGGTCTTCCCATACATTATTCCCATTTCCAATAATAACATATTTAGGATTTATGACGTTTTCGTTGGATTTCTTTTTATCCGGCTTCCCATCAAGAAAGACCATATCAGAATCAGAATTCTGAATGGTTTGGCTGAATACACTAACCGAGCATAAAAGCATGATGAGAATAAAGTAAAACTTTTCCATAATTTAATCCTTAATGATTTCAATACTATCAATATGTAAATAATAATTTTCCTGAGCTACAGTGATAAGGTTAAGCTCATCACAATCTTCTTTTAAATCACCACTTACCACAACTAGCATTCCTTCACTTTTAAATTCTTCAGGTAAATTGCAAATATATCCAAGTATATGCATATCAGGTGATTCACCAGTACTTATATAATACATTTGGTTCCTGTTGTCCAACAATACCATTCCCTCTTTGTCTACCCACTGTTTGATGGTTTTTCTTCCGGGGTCACATGCGGCCAGTTCACAATTTGTAGGCTCTTCTTCTTCGCAACCAAACCCCAAGAGGCTTAATAGTCCACCTAGAAATAAGAGTATTTTGAATTTTTTCATATTATTCTAAATTTTAAGAATTGGTAATAATTTTTGGATTAGAAAATTAGAAAATGCTGATCTAAGTCCCGGAATTATTTAAGTTGACCTCGTGAGAAATACCAAATTTTGATTGAACACCATCCTATTTTCATATTTGAAAAAAATTATTGAGCCACACTTTCCTTTAAGACTAAATGTTAACAATTTTTATTCCTAATACTTAATTTTCCCACATTTTCTTAAAAAATAAAGTGAATTATTGACAAACGGTACATCGGGGAGGGAAATTTTATTTCAAGGATCCAAAATGACCCCGGCTAGGTGTAGTTTATGCCTTCGTGAGCTGGGTGTAGGTTTGCAAAACACCCTTCTATTATTTTTAATTTGCAATTGGAATTGGACGGAATTGCCAATGATCCACGGCTATCAAACCTTCTAATCCAGCATAATTTCTTGCACTCGAACACATGTAGTCCTTCGGTTTA
>TARA_R110002124_G_scaffold124083_2_pt1 | contig 98296 bp, 75 predicted proteins | sample TARA_R110002124 | Tara Oceans TARA_R110002124 (sample SAMEA4397445) | marine metagenome | biome: Polar Biome; feature: [SRF] surface water layer (ENVO:00010504); material: water (ENVO:00002006), including particulate matter (ENVO:01000060) such as... | depth 5 m | reverse complement strand
TTGATCACAAACAGTCCTGGTTCGGCGAAGTTATGCTCAGTTTCTTGTTCAGAACGTGGTGTTGAAATATAAAGTCCTAATTGCTGCATTTGCTGCTCGGTTAAACCGTAAGCAATAGGATAGGTTATTGTTAGCTGGTCCATACTCTCTTCAAGTTGTGCTTTCGAGTCAGCTGAAATAGCGGATACGCTGATACCGATAGCTTTTAATGCTGCTTGATGTGTTTCGAGTAAATTTAAATAGCGCAGACACAATGGACAATGCTTACCTCTATACACCACTAGCATTTGCCAATCAGCATCGCCGTGTGCTTTGCCCATATTCGTGATGGTGCCATCAAGTTGCGTTGCTTCAATGGTTGGAAACGCTTTTCCTGCTGTTAGTTTTATTGCTTGTATCATAGTGCTCTCTAATAATTTTTGGCTTTGCTTGTTTTGAATGAACGTATAGTGCAATAACGGTGTATAAGGTAATACATCCTAAATTACACCGTTTATGGCGTTTAGTTTATTGATAAAACTTCAGCTTAATATGTAAAGTAGAGTAACGGTTATTTCTTTGCAAAAGCGTTAAATAGTGCACTGAGTGAAATTAATAAAACACTCACAGCAACAACGCCTGGCCATTGGTACATTGCGAATGCTTTTACGCCGATCACGGAGCCCAATGCACCGCCGATATAGTAGCCCAACATGTAAATTCCGTTTATACGGCTTTGTGCGCTTGGGTCAATACTGAAAACACGTACCTGATTAGCTACTTGTGCACTAAAAATGGCAAAGTCGATTAAAATAATACCCACAATTAATGCTATTAGGTTGCCAGAAAACACGCCTGTAATTGTGAAACCAATAGCCGCTAGCGCCAATACCATCATAACTAACTTTTTAGATCCTAACGAATTGACCCACTTACCTGAAGATTTGGCACCAATAACGCCAGCTAAGGCAATAATTCCAAATAAACCCGCTTGCTCTGCATTGTAATTAAAGGGAGCATCGCTGATATAAATAGCGAGTGTTGCCCAAAGTACATTGAAGGAGGCGAACCAACATGCACCTGTCAGGGTGAATATTTTTAATGATTTATGTTTCGAAAATAAACTCAAAGTACTTTTAAGTAAGGGCAAGTAACGTAAATTAGTTTGTGGTTTATTGGTCGGTAAAAATATAGACAGTAAGATACCAAATACAACCGCTAAACCGGCAGACATAATAAACACACTACGCCAGCTAAAGTTTTCAGCCATAAATCCACTGACAGTTCTTGATAGTAAAATGCCCACCGTTAAGCCCATCATTAAGGTACCAAGCGTTGCACCTTTTTTGTCGGCAGAGACCATTGAAGCGGCAAATGGAATTAACTGTTGGGTGATATTGGCACTGACACCAATTAAAAATACCGCCACGAGTAATGTCGGCAAGTTTGGTGCTATAACGGCAGCGCTGCAAGCGACAATTAACAAGCCAGACAAAATGTTAATTAAACGTCGACGAGGAATTGAATCTCCTAAAGGCGAAATAAATAACAACGCAAAAGCATAACCCAGTTGCGTTAAGGCTGGGATACTACCGAGTTGCCAATCCGTTAAGCGAAATTCATGGGCAATTAACGGTAAAATCGGTTGGCTGTAATATAGGTTAGCTACTGTTGCCGTTATTGCCGTTGTCATCAGCAATAAAATAAAACGACTTAATGGCTGGTTGTGCTCTGACACATTCATTTCTTTATCTTAGTAAAATAAATCATCTTTGAATGATAGGGTTTATTGATGTATAACAAAAATAATAATATTTTATTGAATCTATACAAAATACGTATAAATGAGTTTTTAATACCGAATGAAGGCTTTAAAACCATTTAAAAGCCGACATTAAACACAGCTAGGCATGAGCAAGTTATGGATATAAAAATATTAAAAAGCTTTATTACAGTCGCTAAATATAAAAGTTTTTCAGCGGCAGCGCGCGAGTTACATACCGTACAACCCGCGGTTAGCCGTCATATTTCGGCATTAGAGAGTGAACTTGGCGTGAATTTGTTTAACCGTAACTCTCGAGAGGTAAGCATTACCGAAGCGGGCGAGCAATTATTAAAAGATGCTACGGCCATTTTATCTCTAACAGAGCATGCAAAAACACAAGTTAAACTTGCACATAATGGCCAAGTGGGGACTCTTAATATTGCTTATTTAGGCTCTGCCTGTTTATCGTTTATGGCGACTCTCGTTCATGCTTATCGCTCACAATTTCCGCAAGTGCATATCACCTTGTTTGAAATGACAGTAACCGAGCAGATTGAGGCTTTGACAGATGAGCGAATAGATGTTGCTTTTTCAAGGCCTTTACAGAATTCAATTAGTGACGAGTTTATTAGCCATAATATTTATATTGATAAACTCGTGGCCATTGTTAATACAAATCATCAGCTGGCAGATAAACAAACCATCAACTTAGCTCAGCTGAAAGACGAGCATTTTATACTGTTTAAGCGTGATGAGGCACTTGGACTATTTGATGAAATCATCATACGGTGCAAACAAGCGGGTTTTTCGCCCAATATCATTAGCCAGCCGAGGCACATGCAAACATTAGTGACCGAAGTTGCTGCCGGTTTAGGTGTGGCTATCGGGCCTTACTGTATACGAAAATTATATAGCGAGGGCTGTCATTTTATGACTTTAGACCATGTTGATATGCAAATACCATTGCAGATTCAATATAAAAAGCACAATCATAGTGCGACAGTGCGAGCGTTTGCTGAGATTGCTTTAATGGCTACCAATGAAATACAGCACGATATGGCTAATTGAGCCACCTCAAGGTACTGTTATTAATTTTAATCAGCGCTATGAAAACTAATAAATTAATGGGCAAGTTATCTAAGCACAAGTAAAGTTACATTAACGTCAGCATTTTTCGCTATCCTATACGCTGTCAGTGTCTACTATCTTGCTATAGCTTAAAGTTATCAGGAATATAGTTTCTTTCGAGTTCTTTGGTGAGTAAAGAGCTCATCAGTGCTCGTAAAGATATCGGTTTAACTATTTTTCTTAGATAACCAATGTCGGCTTGTTGCGCCTGTGCTAAAACGCTTTCGTCGGTTGTGGCGGTGATTAAAATAGCCGGTAAAGGATAGTGGCTTTTGGCCCGCAAATATTTGATCAACTCGATACCATTGAAGTTCGCGATATCATGACGTTCGCTATTATTTTGCATCGGTTTGAAAGCCTGCTCGGTAGGCTGTACGTTGGTAGTATTTTCTGTGGCTAATTGATAATCAACTAAAACAATATCGATCGCTTCTTCGTGCTGTAGATAAATCTCAATGGCTTGTTCAGCACTGATAGCACTGTAAACCTTACATTTCCATGCTGACAATAAGTCATTCATTCCTGACAACACAGCAGCTTCATTATCAATACATAAAACACTAACGCCTTGTAAAGTGGTGCTTGCGCGTATTGGTTTAGCTTGTTGTCGTGGCGGTGCTGCTACTATTGGAACGCTGACGCTAAATAGACAGCCATGACCCGCTTTTGATGTTAAGCCCAGCTCATGATGTAAAATTTCAGCTAAACTTTGCGCAATATTCAAACCTAAGCCTAGCCCCTTAGGACCAACTAACTTTGTTGATAATTGCGTGAATTGTTCAAACACTTGTTGTTGTTTGTCTTCAGGTATACCAGGTCCGTTATCTAAAACTTGTAGGCAAAGATAGTTGCCTTGACGACGACAACCGAGCAGTACTTTTCCGTTGTTAGCATAGCGAAAGGCATTACTGAGAAAATTTTGAATAATGCGTGATAAGAGAGTGAAATCACTTCTGATATATAAGTTGCTAGAACAGCAATGAAAATCAATATGATAATCTTTGGTCAGTGCTGAGAACTCCGAATGCAGCATAGAAAACAGCCGTTCAACAGTAAAGGTCGACAAATCAGGGCTAATATTACCACTCTCAATACGTGCTATTTCATTTAAATCTAATAATAAATTATTAGCAATTTCCAGTGAAGTATCAATTTTTTTGATTTGCTCTCGTTCTTGTTTTGATACTTTAGAACTTAAACTGACCGCGGAAGAGAATAAGCGAGCGGCAGATAATGGCTGTAATAAATCATGGCTACAAGCCCGTAAATACTGGCTTTTTTTCAAGTGTGCCTGTTCTGCTTTTAACTGTGCATTGGCTAAGTCTTGGTTCGCTTTTTCCAGTTCAACGTTTGCTTGTTCTAGTTCTTTTGTTCGTGTTAACACTCGACTCTCAAGGTCGGTGTTTTCTTCTTTTAGGTATTTTTCTGCTCGACGATATTCGGTAATATCGGAAAAAATCATCACAAAGCCGCCACCAGGGATCGGGTTACCTTCAATGTTAATAATTTTACCATTTGAGAGTTTTCGTTCTGACTTATGTTTGCTGCCTGCTCGAATATATTGTAAACGCTTTTGTACCTGTGATTCGATGTCGTGTACATAACGTTTTTGATTATTAAGATTATATCGAATGAGTTGGCTAATAGGGCAGCCAATATAAATAAAGTCTTGTGGGTAATTAAAAATATCTAAGTACTGTTTATTCCAAGCAACTAAGTTTAAATTACCGTCAATAACCGAAATACCTTCGCTGGTGTTCTCAATTGCGCCTTGTAAAACCGAGCGACTAAATTCTAATTGTTGGGTCGAGTTGTCTTCGACAATTTTAACCACTTGATCAAAGGCGATATCACGTCCACCAACGGCAAATGAAATAACCAGTTTTGCTGAAGCTGAGCCCATCACACTGGCAAGAGTATGTTCAGCATGAAATATTAACGCTTCATTATAGCTTTTTTGTTTTTTATTTTTGTGTACGGAATTAAATGCTTCAAAACACTCTGCAGCTTTTTCTTGGCCAATAAAGCGCGCAACTAAATATTCTAACTCTCGAATGTCAATTCTTGGTTGTTTAGGTAAATGGGATTGCGGGCGTTTGTCTTGTTTGTAGAAAAATTTACTTTGCATTTCCTCGCGTATGCTTTGTCGAGTGAACAAAGAAACGATTACCAGCACGACTATGTTAATAAATAGGCCAAATAGCGTCATAACCGTAGTGGCGGCAAATGTTGAATTTGCTAATGGATGAGCATAAAAGCCTAATTGAGGTAATAAGTTAAATAAAATCCAAATAGAAAAACCACTGGTTATACCCCAAAGTACGCCTTTTTGTGTTGCTCGTCGCCAGAAAAAAGCCGCAACTAATGCCGGACCAATTTGGGCGATTGCGCCAAAAGCCACTTCACCCAAAGAAGAAAGCGTATCCGGTGGCGATAATAACAACATGCCGTAACTTAAGGTAATTACGGTGATGACTAAGGCTTTACGAATACGTAATAAACGAGATTGAAAGTGTAGAAAGTCATGTTGTTTTTGTGGTGATAACTTAAACATGAGCGGAAATACAATTTCGTTACTTAGCATCGTGCTTAGGGCAATTGTTGAAACAATTACCATCGAGCTTGCGGCAGAAACCGCGCCGAGAAAAGCAAATAATGACAACCACACTTGGCCATTGTAAGCAGGTAAAAATAAAACATAAGCGTCAGGCTCTAGAGATTGACCATAATTTAGTGTCCCGGCAAGTCCTATTGGGCCGGCAAAAAAAGCAAATACCAGAATATAAGCTGGCAGCCACCAACGGGCTAAATTACTATTTTTTTGCTCTTTAATTTCAACAAACATTACTTGAAATTGGCGAGGTAAACAAAGGCAGGCTGACATCACAATAATGAGCAAGCCAACCATGTTTATGAGATTGCTGCTCTCAAATTGCTGACTAAATGAAACATGACTTTGTGATAATCGCCAAATTTCGGCGGGGGAATCATAGATAAAAAATGAGACAAAAATGCCGACCATTAAAAAGGCAATAAGTTTGACAGCTGACTCGAACGCGATGGCGATCATCACCCCAGGATGTCGTTCGGTAACATCAATGGTTCTAATACCAAAAATAATAGTAAAACCAGCAAGAATAGTGCTAACAATCAAGCCTAATTGCCAAACCGGAAAGTCTTGATTTTGTTGTAATATTTTGTAGGAGTAAACAATAGCTTTGAGCTGTAGAGCGATATAGGGCAGGGTGCCAATAAGCGCTACCACCGTAACAATAAAGGCTAAGCTTTGCGACTTTCCAAAACGCGCAGAAAGTAAATCGGCAATAGACGTGATTTTGAGCTTTAAACAGGTTTTGATCATCCGTTGGATAAACGGCCAAGCAAAAACAAACAGTAATATCGGGCCTAAATACACCGAAATGTAGGTAAATGAGCCCTTAGCTGCTTGTGCCGAGGTGCCTAAAAATCCCCATGACGTACAGTAAACCCCAAGTGAAAGGGCATAGATAACGGCATGCTGTTTCTCAACTAATTTATGACGATATTTACCACCTAAATAAGCAATAAGAAAGAGTAAACTTATGTAGCCAATACTGACACTTACCAGTAACCAATTAGAAAACATATTACCCTTGCAACTACGCCAATTTCATTCACTTTAACCTGAATTAATTCAGGTTAAAACTGCTATTTTTCTTCATCTTAGCGCTTGCCATTTTTCGTCACAAGTCAAACAACATAGCACTAGACTAAAGGACTAAGTGGAAGGTGCTAAGCCTTATTTCCAATTGTTGATTTTTTCGACGTGTTTAATATTGAACGAACAAAAAATACAAGGGGGATTAGCTAGATGTTTAACTCAAACTATAAAAAATTATTACTCGCATCTTCGTTTATGGCGGCAACAAGTTCTGCAATTGCTGGTTATGAAATTGACGTAACAGACAATGATAAATTAACTTTTGGCGGTTATATCAAAATTGATGCTCGCTATGTTGATGGTGATGTTGCCTATAAAGATTTCTGGATCGGTGATGGTGCCGCGCTTTCGCAAGATGCCTCACAATTTAAGATTTTTGCTAATGAAACACGCTTTAACACTAAATATGTTCATGGCGACGTCATGGGCTTTATTGAAATGGATTTTTGGGGCGGTGGTGGTAATGAAATAGTGTCTAACTCAGCAAATCCTCGTATTCGTCATGCCTTCGTTAAATACAAAGATTTAACCGTCGGTCAAACATGGTCCACTTTTATGAATACCAGTGCTATTCCTGAGTCAGCAGATTTTGCTGGTGCGACAACCGGCTTAGTTTTTATTCGTCAAGGTCAAGTACGTTATAACGTTGGCGATTTTCAAGTGTCGTTAGAAAACCCTGAAAGTTGGGGCGGCGATACTGCAAATGATAGCGTGCCTGACGTTATTGCACGATATAACTTTAAAGGTGACTGGGGCAGTGTGTCTGTATCGGGTTTAGCTCGACAGTTAAATACCACATTAGGTAACAGTGAATCGGCATTTGGCGCTTCAGTTGCTGGTCGCATTAAAACGGGCGACAAAGATGATATTCGCTTTCAATTCCATCAGGGGGAATTAGGCCGTTATGTTGGTGTTGCGGCAGTAAAAGATCTTTATGATGAAGAAGTTGAAGATGTCACCTCAGTGCTAGTAGCTTACCGTCACTTTTGGAATGAAACACTACGTTCAACGGTATTGTACGGCAAAGTTGAAGGTGATGTTTCTGACCGAGAACGTACACAATGGGGAGTTAATTTATTTCAAGACTTAACCAAAGAACTCGCTGTTGGTATCGAAGTGGGTAACTTTTCCATTGATGAGTTAGATAAAGACTCTAACTATGTGCAAGCAACTATGCGATACATGCTGTAATTTTTTATCCCGTTCTACTGCTTGAAGCTCACGTAACTTTCCTAATCGTTGTTACGTTTTGGGAGGGGGCTTGCCCCCTCTCTTTTTTGAAGCGTTAGTCGCAATAGAATTTTATTCCCCCACTTGAATTTAGGAGGTTGAGTATGACTGCGTCGATACTCAATATAGAGCAAATATCGCTCGCGTTTGGCGGTGTTAAAGCCTTAACCGATGTTAGCTTTTCAGTAAAAAAAGGCTCAGTGTTTTCTATTATCGGGCCCAATGGTGCGGGCAAAACCTCAATGCTTAATTGCATTTCTGGCCGTTATCAACCGAACAGTGGCAATATCAGCTTTGATGGTAAGAACGTCACGGGTTTACGTCCCAATGACCGAGCAGATCTTGGTATGGGCCGTACTTTTCAAAATTTAGCTTTGTTTGGCCATATGTCAGTGCTCGATAATATTATGGTTGGACGTCATCATCTACTAAAAAATAACTGGCTTACCGGGCCATTATATTGGGCATCTGGCGCACAAAAAGAAGAACTAGAACATCGTCGAAAAGTGGAAGAAGTTATCGACTTTTTAGAAATTTCCCATATTCGAAAATCTATCGCCGGTACCTTATCTTATGGTCTGCGCAAACGTGTCGAACTAGCACGGGCAATGGCATTAAACCCTAAGTTAATTCTTCTTGATGAACCTATGGCCGGCATGAACTTAGAAGAGAAAGAGGATATGGCGAGATATATTCTTGATTTAAATGAAGAGTTTGGTATTACCGTAGTCATGATTGAGCATGATATGGGCGTGGTCATGGATATTTCTCATGAAGTGATGGTACTCGATTTTGGTAGAAAACTGATTTGTGGTTTACCTGAAGAAGTGATGGCTGATCCTTATGTTAAGCGAGCTTATTTAGGGCTTGAAGAAGGCGAAGAGGATGAGGAAGCTTCAGTAGAGCAACAAACTAAGTCAGAGGAGGTAAGCTAATGGTTGCCATGGCCCAAACGAATAAAGACTTTGAAATGGGAGCGTTGAACACTTTCCCGAAAATTTTACAACACAACGCAAATAATTGGCCAAATGATATTGCGATGCGCGAAAAAGAATTTGGCATTTGGAACGAGTTTACTTGGACTGACTATAACGATCGAGTGAAATGGTTGAGCCTAGGGCTCTTGGATATGGGCGTTAGCCAAGGTGATGCTATTGCCTTACTCGGTGATAATCGCCCAGAATGGATTTGGGGCGAAGTGGCCGCCCATGCAATGCGTTGTTATTCCATTGGTATCTATCAAGACTCTATGCATGAAGAAGTTGTTTATTTGCTTGAGAGTAGTGGAGCAACGGTTGTTGTTGCAGAAAACGAAGAGCAATGCGACAAGCTACTTGAACTGGCTAATGATATTCCAAACGTTAAGTTTATTGTTTATTGTGATCCAAGAGGCATGCGTAAATATTCAGATGCGAGATTGGTTGATATTAATGCGGTTTATCAATTAGGTCAGAAGATAGACAAAGAAAATCCACAACGTTATAAACAACTAACTGAAGCAACAACGCCCGGAGATATCTCGATTTATTGTACCACTTCAGGAACAACATCTAAGCCTAAAATTGCCCTACTAAATGGTGGCGATTTTGTTAAGCACTGTAGTTCATACCTCAGAGCCGATCCCAGAGAGCCCGGTGATAACTATGTTTCTGTCCTGCCATTGCCTTGGATCATGGAGCAGGTGTACGCGTTAGGGCAAGCCCTAATTGCCCGTCAAATTGTCAATTTTGTTGAAGAACAAGAAACCCTAATGTCAGATTTACGTGAAATAGGGCCAAGTTTTGTGCTATTGGCACCACGTGTTTGGGAAGGTATTTTAGCTGATGTGCAAGCACGAATGATGGACTCAACGCCACTGAAACGCAAACTCTACAATTATGCCATGACACTTGCTGAAAAAAACCAAGCACAAGGTAAAAAATCATGGTTTGCTGAAGTGTTATTAATGAAAGCGTTACGAGATCGTCTCGGCTTTTCATTTTTAAAATCAGCAGCTACAGGTGGTGCGGCAATGGGCCCAGATACCTTTAAATTTTTCCAAACCATTGGTGTACCTTTACGTCAACTGTATGGTCAAACAGAAATGTGTGGCGCTTATACTATTCACCATGAAGATGATGTTGATTATGACAGTGTCGGTGTTGCCTTTGATAGTGCTGAAATTAAGGTGATTAATACCGATGAAGCTGGCGTAGGCGAGATTATTGCTCGAACGGTTGGTATGTTTACCGGCTACTTAAATAATCAGCAAGCCTATGACGACGATGTTATTGATGGCTGGATGCAAACTGGTGATGCCGGTTACTTTAAACCCTCAGGACACTTAGTGGTTATTGATCGCATTAAAGATCTTGCTTGTACCAGTAATGGCGCCCAGTACTCACCACAATATATTGAAAATAAACTTAAATTTTCATCTTTTATTGGTGAAGCGGTGATTTTAGGTAAAGACAAACCTTACTTGTCGGCGATTATTTGTATTCGTTTTAGCATTGTCGCTAAGTGGGCTGAACAAAGTGGTTATGCTTTTACTAACTATACCAACTTGTCTACGTTACCAGAGGTTTATGCCAAGCTCGCGGAAGAAATATCACGAGTTAATGAGTCATTACCTGAGTCGCAAAAAATTCATAAATTCTTACTGCTTTATAAAGAGTTAGATGCTGATGATGGCGAACTAACTCGTACGCGTAAAGTACGTCGTGGTGTTATTGCTGATAAATATGGCGACATTATTTCAGCTATTTATGACAACAAAGATGTGGTTGATATTGATACCACGGTTGTTTTCCAAGATGGCACCAAAACCCGTATTCAAACCCAGCTTAAAGTAACGTCACTTATTGCTAACGAGCAATCGAGTAAAGCCGCTATTGAACAAGCAAATATAGAACGGAGAGCATCATGAATTTTGAGCTATTAACGCAACTAATTATTAATGGGCTTATTGTTGGCTTATTGTACGGCGTAGTCGGCATGTGTTTTGTCTTAGTTTATAAATCTACCCAAATTGTAAACTTTGCTCAAGGTGAGTTTCTCTTGATTGGTGCCTGGGTATGTTGGGCATTATTAATTTATTTAGAGCTGCCCTTTATTGTCGGGTTTCTACTGACCATGGCCTTTATGGCGGTATTCGGCGTTATGCTGCAAATGATTGTCTTACGGCCGATGATTGGTGAGCCTATTATATCGGTGATTATGGTGACTATCGGTCTATCGATATTTTTCCAAGCGCTGATGAAATGGATATTTGGTGTTTCAGCACAAAGTTTTCCAAAAGTGTTTGAAATTGAAAGTATTGAAATCTTAGGTTTGCATATTGAAACGGCGTACTTAATGAGTACGGTGATAGCCCTGATTATTATGGTGGCATTCTACCTGTTCTTTAAACACTCAAAGTATGGTTTAGCGATGCGAGCTACCGCTTTTGATCAGCAAATAGCCCAAAGTTTGGGCATATCCGTTAAGCAAGTATTTGCCATGAGCTGGGGTATCGCTGCCACGGTTTCAGCAACAGCCGGTGTGGTTATTGCCATGGTTAGTGGGGTATCAAACTCATTATCTATGATTGGCATTAAAGTGTTCCCGGCGGTTATTCTCGGCGGTTTAGATTCCATTATCGGCGCTATTGTTGGTGGCTTAATTATTGGCGTACTAGAAAATGTCGCTGAATTTTTTGACAGCCAATACCTTCATATCGGCAACATGTATGACATAGCCCCGTTTTACGTTTTACTTATTATTCTTTGGTTCAAACCGTATGGTTTATTTGGCACCAAAGATATTGAACGAATTTAACCTTTCGCCATTGTAATGAAAATATTGTAGTCAATATATAGCGCGCTACTCACAACGCCGTAGCGCCGATTTACAGCGAATAACATCGAGTTTTTAGGAGTTAATTATGTCGAGTTTAACGATGCGACCGTGCGGCGATTTCCGCACGAGCTATAAACAAGATAACACCATTTTTGAAACCAGAACCATCAGAAATATGGCGATTCTTGCTATCGCATTCTTATGTGCAGCACCTTATTTGGTCGATGCTTATTACTTAACGTTATTTATTCAAATATCGTATTTAGGTATCGCAGCCTTAGGTTTAAATATTTTAGTTGGCTATACCGGGCAAATATCCTTGGGTCACGGGGCGTTCTTCGGTTTTGGTGCTTTTGCTTCAGCCTGGATGAATGTTTCATTTGGTATACCGGTAGTATTCTGTATTCCACTGGCAGGGTTTTTAACCATGGGCGTTGGCATGGTGTTTGGCTTACCTGCATCACGTATTAAGGGCTTGTATTTAGCGATAGCGACATTAGCGGCGCAATTTATTCTAGAAGACTTTTTTGCTCGTGCTGATTGGTTCTCTGGTGGCTCAGCGGGCTCATCAGCAGATCCTATTAGCCTGTTTGGTTTTGCTTTCGACACGGATGAAAGCTTCTTTTATGTTGCATTGTTTGCCTTAGTATTTATGTATATCTGGGGTTGTAACTTAATGCGTAGCCGTGAAGGTAGAGCATTTATCGCGGTGCGAGATCATTACCTTTCAGCTGAAATTATGGGCATTAAATTAAACAAATACCGTTTATTGTCGTTCGGTGTTTCGTCTTTTTATGCCGGTATTGGTGGTGCTTTATATGCTCACTATTTAGGTTACGTTTCTGCCGAAGGCTTCACACTTTTCATGTCGATTCAATTTCTCGCCATGATCATTATTGGTGGCTTAGGCTCAGTCAAAGGTACCTTGATGGGCGTAGTGTTTATGGTGTTTTTACCTGAAGTGCTTGAAGGTGGTGTCGGCTTAATGAAAATGACCGAGTGGGGCAATATTCCTATGGTGGTTGATGGTCTAGCTTACATTAAAGAAATGGCGATAGGTTTAGTCATTATTTTATTTCTAATCTTCGAACCAGAAGGTATGGCGCATCGTTGGGCACAAATTAAAAATTATTGGAAATTCTATCCATTTTCATACTAATTTACTGAAATTAAACAATATATAAATATAAACAGATAATAATTATTACAACAAATCATTGGCAATATAGCCATTAAAAGAAGAAGGAAATAGTCATGCAACATAAAGCAAAATTAAGTTCTCTATTCGTATGCTGTGCTTTGGGGATGAGCACTCAGCTATTAGCACAAGATAGTGTGTTTGTCGGGCATTTGGCCGATATGTCAGGACCCACAGCCTTTGTTGGTAAAAACTATGCTGATGGCGTACGAGATTCACTCGCTTATATTAATGCTAACGGTGGTATCAAAGGCACAACGTTAGAATATGAAACAATTGACTATGCCTATAAAGTTCCACAAGCCATCGCATCATATAAAAAATGGCATTCACGTAAAAAGATGGTCGCGATGCAAGGTTGGGGCACCGCTGATACTGAAGCGCTTATTTCATTTGTTGCAAAGGACAAAGTACCGGTTTTTTCTGCATCATATTCAGGGCATTTAACGGATCCAACGGGCAAGAATCCACACACCAAAAAGCCAGCGCCATATAATTTCTTTTATGGTGCATCATACTCAGACGCTTGTCGTGGTTTAGTGCAATGGGCGGCGCAAGATTGGCAAGATAAAGGCGGTAAAGGTAAACCTAAATTTACCCATATCGGTGCCAATCACCCATTTCCTAATGCCCCGAAAGAAGCCTGTGCGGAATATGCCACAGAGTTAGGTTTTGAGGTACAACCCGCGGTGGTTGTTTCAATGAAACCAGGTGATTTTAAAGCACAATGTTTAAGCTTGAAAAGTTCAGGTTCAAATTATGGTTATATCGGTAACTTAGGTGGCTCGGTATTATCACTCGTGAAATCATGTAATACCGTCGGCACTGATATTCAATTTATGTCAAACATTTGGGGCGGCGATAAGAAAATATTTAGCGCGGCAGGCGAAGGCATAAAAGATTATGTTTTCCCAACCATGACACCGTTTTGGACTGATGATGTACCGGGTATGAAGTTGGTACGCGAAATTTCTAAGCAATCGGATGAGTCAGGTACAGAAGTACGTGTACATCACTATATTCGAGGTGTCTGCTCTACTTTCTTCATGAAAGAAGCCATGGAGTGGGCAAAAGACAACGGTGGTATTACCGGTGAGAACATCAAAAAAGGCATGTATGCTTATAAAGACTGGGTGCCAAAAGGGCTTGAGGGGGTTTGTTTAGCGGCCAACTGGAGTAATGACGATCATCGTGGTATTAACCAAGTCAACATCTATAAAGGTAACTATAACGGTGGCGATATTGCCGTTGAGAAAGTGTCACAAGTAACCTTGAAACGTCGCGATGACTGGTTAGGTTATTAATACTAACTCGTAAAATGACAAGTTACTGGGTAAAAAATGCTTTGCTCAGTAACCTTTTAGTGATTAATAAATTTAGTCGTAAAGCATAATTTATCCGGAGTATGTATGTCACAAGCAGCGATAAAACTACAAACTGCATCACCAATATTAACAGTAAACAATATTGAAGTCGTTTATGACGAAGTCATACAGGTACTTCGTGGCGTTAGTTTAGATGTCCCAGAAGGCGAAGTTGTCACCTTATTAGGGCCTAATGGTGCGGGCAAATCGACGACGCTAAAAGCAATTTCAGGCTTATTGAAAACTGAAAATGGCGAAGTTACTAAAGGTGATATTACCTTTATGGGGGAACGTATCGATAGTAAAAATGCCGAAGATGTTGTTCGTAGTGGGCTTTTTCAGGTCATGGAAGGTCGCCGAATTATCGAAGATATGACCTCATTAGAAAACTTAAAGTTGGGGGCTTATACCCGTAAAGACTCGCAAATAAATCAAGATATAGAAATGGTTTATCACTACTTTCCGCGTTTAAAAGAACGTACAGGTTTAGCCGGTTATTTGTCAGGTGGAGAGCAGCAAATGCTTGCTATTGGTCGAGCACTAATGGCACGACCTAAAATGATTTGTTTAGATGAACCGTCAATGGGGTTGTCACCGTTATTGGTTAAAGAGGTTTTTGGTATTATTAAAAAAATCAATCAAGATCAGGGTATTACCATGCTGTTGGTTGAGCAAAATGCTAACTATGCTTTAAGAGCTGCAAATTACGGCTACATTATGGAGTCGGGTAAGGTGGTGCTTGATGGCACACAAGAGCAGTTACTGAATAACGAAGATGTGAAAGAGTTTTACCTTGGTGGCGGTAATGAAGAACGTAAAAGCTTTAAAGGTTTGAAGTCTTATAAGCGTCGTAAGCGTTGGTTGTAAGCGCTTCAAGTTATGTAATTCAGCACTAATATTTATCTTTTCAGCGTGTTTCTGCCGACGAGATATTATCAGGTAGGTATTGAGCGCCATATGAATAGCCTTTGTTAGGGCTATTTACTGATTTTACCCCTTATTAATTAAAATCAATCATCAGCAATTTTCAACACAAATTTGAGCTATTATGACGACATATTATCAGCCAGACGAACATCAACTTTGCCAAGACCGAGAGCAGTCATTGTTTTCTCGATTACCGACATTTATTGCTAATGCGCAGCGCCATAGCCCTTATTATCAAAAGCTACTTGCCAATATTAATGCCAGCACAATTAACTCAAGAGTTGAGCTTGCACAATTGCCTATCACGCGAAAATCAGATCTCATTGCTTTGCAAAAGCGTCAACCACCATTGGCCGGTATCAATACCAGTAATGGGCAGGTTAGCCGAATTTTTCAATCGCCGGGACCGATTTATGATCCGGAAAGTTGCCAAGATGATTGGTGGCGTATGGGGCAAGCTTTTTATGCTGCCGGCTTTGTCGCTGGAGATTTAGTGCAAAACTGCTTATCGTATCATTTAACCCCCGGTGGTTTTATTCTTGACTCTGGCGCACGAGCCTGTGGTTGTATTGTTATTCCAGCCGGGCCCGGACAAACTGAGCAGCAACTTGATATAATTGAAGATCTAAAACCTCAAGGCTATTGTGGTACACCATCGTTTTTAAATATATTAATCAATAAAGCAAAGGCGCAAAATCGCGACATTAGCAGCCTTAAAAAGGCGTTAGTGACGGGCGAAGCTTTACCAAAAGCTTTACGTGATGAGTTTACTCAGGCCGGAATTAATGTCTTACAAGCTTATGCCAGTGCCGATGTTGGTTTGATTGGCTATGAAAGTGTCGCGGATGAAGGATTAATTATTTCAGAAAACATTATTGTTGAAATTGTCCGACCCGGCAGCCTAGAGCCTGTAGCAGATGGCGAAATAGGTGAGGTAGTAGTAACCAGCTTTAATGCAGATTATCCTTTAATTCGCTTTGCGACCGGGGATTTATCTGCACTTAAGCCAGGGCAAAGTGCTTGTGGTCGCAGCAATATGCGTATTAAGGGCTGGTTAGGGCGCGCAGATCAGACGACAAAAGTAAAAGGTATGTTTGTGCATCCTGAGCAAATTGAACGGGTTCGTTTAAGCACGAATTATTGCCCGAAAGTACGTTTAACGGTTACTCAGCAAGACCATCAAGATAAAATGCACTTACAGTGTGAGTTTGATGATAACAACCTTGTTGATACTGAATTATTACTCAGCCAACTTAGCAATGACTTAAAAAAATTAACAAAGCTTAATGGTAGTGTTGAACTTGTGGCTTTAGATAGCTTACCTGATGATGGTAAAGTTATTGATGATAAACGAGTTGTTGTATAATTATTGCTAAGCTATACCTTAGCAATGGCATAATGAGCCACCAATATATAATAGGAGTTATCCGTGAACAACATTGCTTTTCAAGACTGTTATCCAGAGGAACTTAGCCATTGTTATGGTTGTGGTAAAAATAATCATGATGGTCATCAACTAAAAAGTTATTGGCATACCGAGCAAGGAAAACTGAGTGAACAAGTGGCTGAACAAACTATTGCTCACTTTATGCCTGAGCCTTGTCATACCGCTATTCCTGGTTTTGTTTACGGTGGTTTAATTGCGTCATTAATTGATTGCCATGGTACGGGTAGCGCTGCTGCTATGGCCTATCGTCAAGCCGAACGTGCTATGGGCACCTTGCCTGCATTACGTTTTGTAACGGCAGCATTAAATGTTAGTTACTTAGCTCCAACTCCGATGGGCGTTGAACTGGAACTTATCGGTCGCTTTATTGAAGTTAAAGCTAAAAAAGTGGTGGTAGAGATAATCGTATCGGCAAACAAGGTTGTTTGCGCTAAAGGCACGGTTGTGGCAGTGAAAATGCCCGACTCTATGAGCCCGACCTAGCAGCCAATCCGATTGTATCATGGCTATAATATGCTGATAAAATAAATATCACCTGTCTGAGATCAAAGTAAAATCTTAAGGATACTGTAACACTAGCTTTAAAGTGCAATTGAGTTATTAAACGTGCAGTTATAAAGAGGTTACATGTGGTATTTATATTTAGGTTATATTCTCGCACAGTCATATGCCGTCATTGAAAAACTGATCTTTTCCAGTATTACGCCTTTAGCGATGTTTTTTTCGGTAGTGGTGTTTTTTATTTGGTCGACATTTCCCGTTGCTGGTTATTTGTTGGCAAAAATATGCCGAGCGCCAGGGCATTTAAATAACAAGGTGTTGTTAGGCTGTGGCTTTGTGCTAGGTTTTGTGGAAAATATTTTATTTCACTTTAATTTATTAACTTATGGTCAGGAAACCTTAGGGACATTTATTGTTTTTTGTTTGTCTTTTATCTTGGCTTATATCTCGTTCAACAAATCACATCAGCCGGCGTAGTTGACAGCTTGAACTGATGTTGTCAGCTGTTAACTGGCCACTGTTTGGGTATTTATCCGCACTTATATAGTTTTTGTATAGTTTTATGGGGTTACTTTTTAACCCCATATCACTTCTTAGCGTGTTTCATTTCTTCTTGAGTTTGCTCGACGACCTCGGCAAGCATGTTAATGACTTTATGTACGCTGCTTGGCAGTTGGTCAAGGTCAATAGCATCAATTAAGTTTTTTACTTCTAAACCGAGCTCAGTATCGCCTTCAATTTGTAATCGACGTTGGAAAAATAGGGTGTCGGGATCTTGTTTACGACCGGCAATTAACAGTAAATCGTCACCTGAAGCTTTAAAGCTAACATCTTCTTGTATTGCTTGGCTTGGCGCGGCCATAACCAAGCTATTGTTTTGAAAGCTTAACCACCAATGTAGATCAATATCGGTAATCGATATTTTCAGCCATTTCTCAGTTAAAAACTCAAAATCGCCATCGTTAATTGCTTCTTTAAATACTGAGTGTAAAGCAGGGATAAGCAGTGATTTTTGGGCGAAAAAGGGCACAAAGCGTAAACTTGGTTTTAAAATTTTTGGCACAAATGACAAGGCATGCTGACGTACGCTAAAAGGAATACTTTGTAAGCTTAATTGGCTGTTTAGTCGGTTACTGAGTTGGCTGGTCACTGTTTGGTCCATTTTTATATCACGCTATAGCTGGCAGATGCCAGACGACATATATAAAACAGTAGCACAGGCCTAGCAATGGTTTTATGAAGTAGATCAAAGTTGAACTAAGGGATTGTTGATTTTTCATTATCGAGATGAAATAAAAACTTTATCAACGCTAAGTTAGTTATTTTATATCAAATAATGTTTTACTCAAGCTAGGTAAACTGCCCCGCATAGTTAATTTAGGTTGGGATGTTATGGAACTTTTGTGTCCTGCAGGCAATTTACCTGCACTTAAAACAGCGATTGATAACGGTGCTGACGCGGTCTACATCGGGATGAAAGATGATACCAATGCTCGTCACTTTGCCGGTCTTAATTTTAATGATGGCAAACTTGCTAAAGCGGCTGATTATGTTCATCAACATGGTAAAAATCTGCACGTAGCAATTAATACTTTTGCCCATCCAGGTGGCGAAGACCGTTGGCGAAAAGCGGTAGATAATGCTGTCGCTATTGGCTGTGATGCCCTGATCATTGCCGATTTAGGCATTTTAGATTATGCCGCAACAAAATATCCGGATGTTGAGCGCCATGTCTCTGTGCAAGCATCAACCACAAATTTAGAAGCGATTAAGTTCTTCAAAAATAACTTTGCTGTTGAGCGTGTAGTGTTGCCACGAGTTTTATCGGTACAACAAGTGCGTCAATTGGCAAAAAACAGTCCGGTTAAGCTGGAAGTATTTGCTTTTGGTAGCTTATGTATTATGTCAGAAGGGCGCTGCTACCTTTCATCTTACATGACAGGGGAGTCGCCTAATACTGCTGGTGCTTGTTCACCAGCAAAATATGTGCGTTGGCAAGAAACCGATAAAGGCTTAGAAAGTCGCTTGAATAATGTTTTGATTGACCGCTATCAAAGTGATGAAAATGCTGGCTATCCCACCCTATGTAAAGGTCGTTTTGAGGTTGATGATAATGTTTATCATGCTTTAGAAGAGCCAACTAGCTTAAATACCTTAGAGTTGATCCCCGAGTTAGTCAAAATGGGCATAGCATCAGTGAAAATTGAAGGCCGTCAACGTAGTCCTGCTTATGTAGAGCAAGTTGCGAAAACATGGCGTATGGCGCTTGACCGATTTGCCCAAAGCCCAGAGCAATATCAAGTAGAAGCGTCGTGGATGAATACCTTAGCCAACTTATCTGAAGGTAGCCAAACCACCTTAGGTGCTTACCACCGTAAGTGGCAATAACCACTGTAAAGCTAACAAGTGTTAGTTCGACATTTTGTTATCAACAATAAAAGCCATGACTAAAGTTTAGCGGGTGAAAGTGAGTGTGCGACTTGTTAACCGGTCTTTGGCAAATAATGATTGGAAGTATTTATGAAATTATCTCTTGGTCCGAGCTTGTTTTTTTGGCCAAAAAACGATGTTGAAGCGTATTATCAGCAAGCATTAACCAGTAAAGCCGATATTATCTATTTAGGTGAAACCGTGTGTTCAAAGCGCCGAGAGTTACGCGCGAAAGACTGGATAAATCTAGCGAAAGAGCTTGCTAGTGATAGTGACAAGCAAATCGTAATTTCAACCATGACCTTGTTGGAGTCACCAGCAGAAATTCAAACGTTACGGCGCTTATGTGCTAATGGTGAATTATTGATTGAAGCTAATGACTTAAGTGCCGTGCAAATGATGCATGAACAGCAACTGCCCTTCGTGGCTGGACCGGCGATTAATTGCTACAACATGGCAACCTTGAAAGTATTGCTTAAACAAGGCATGAGTCGCTGGGTCATGCCAGTCGAACTTTCGGGGGATTGGTTAAAAACCTTATTGCAGCAAGCAGAACAAGAAAACATCCGTGACCAGTTTGAATGTGAAGTCTTTGCTTGGGGTTATATGCCATTGGCGTACTCTGCTCGCTGTTTTACTGCTCGTTCAGAAGATCGACCTAAAGATGATTGCCAGTACTGTTGTATTAAGTATCCACAAGGGCGAAAAGTGAATAGCCGTGAAGGCGAGCGAGTATTTATTTTAAATGGTATTCAAACCATGTCAGGTTATCAATATAACTTAGTGAATGAAGTGCCTGAAATGGCAAGTATCGGTGTTGATATTGCGCGTATTAGCGCTGATAGTGAGCAAGCTTTTACTATGCTTGACCGATTCGGTAAACAGTTAGTACAAGCCGAAAAATATCCGTTAGACGGGGTTGAAGAGTGTAATGGCTATTGGCATAAAATTGCCGGTATGTCAGTCGCTTAAGGCATAACTAAGCAGAGCTCGGGATAAGCTTAGTCGTAATGCTATGACTTTTTCTTATATCCATTATTCCGTGCTCAGGTTAACTATTATTAACCTCGAATTCATCTTAACTAAAAGGTCATTAAATGTATCAACTGAACGCTGAAGAGTTTAATCCAGAAGAATTTTTAACAAAATATTGGCAGAAAAAACCGCTGGTTATTCGCCAAGGCTTTAAAAACTTTCAAGATCCGATCAGTGCCGATGAGATTGCAGGCTTGGCATGTGAAGAAGAAGTTGAGTCGCGTTTAGTTTATAAGGAAGGAGAGCAATGGCAAGCGCAGTTTGGCCCGTTCGACTCTTATCAACATTTAGGTGATAAGAATTGGTCGTTAGTGGTACAAGCCCTTGATCATTGGTCGGAAGAGGCGGCACAAATGATCGAGCCATTTCGCTTTATTCCGCAGTGGCGTTTAGATGATTTGATGGTGAGTTTTGCAACCCCTGGCGGCGGCGTTGGCCCTCATATTGACTGGTATGATGTTTTTATTTGCCAAGGCTCTGGTAAACGTCATTGGCGTGTGGGTGATAAAGGACAGCATCGAGAGTATACCGCCCATCCTGCTTTGTTGCATGTTGAAGCTTTTAAAGCGATTATTGATGTTGAATTAGCACCAGGAGATATTTTATATATTCCACCAGGATTTCCGCATGAAGGTATTACCTTAGAAACCAGTTTAAGTTTCTCGGTTGGTTTTCGTGCCCAGTCTACGGTAAGTTTATTGAGTGGCTTGGCTGATCATTTAATTGATCATGAGCAAGGTGGCGAGTTAATTTCTGATCCTGAGCGCGAAATAAGCCAATATAGCGGCGCAATAAATCATGCTGACTTTGCCATGATAAAACAACAAATTACATCATTAACTCAAGATAACGATATGTTGCGTGATTTTATCGGCAGTTTTTATACCCAAGCCAAGCATGAACTTGATTTGCAAGCTCATAATGAACTGATTGAAACCGAGCATGTTATCTTCGCGATGACTGAGCACAACTTAATGCGCTTAGGCGGGCTGAGAGCCTTTTATTTTCCAGAAACCTTATTACAAGGGCTTTGTTATATTAATGGCAGCGCGGCGAAATTTCCGGCGGCTATTGCGCCAATAGTACAGTTAATGTGTGATCAAGTGGTTGTTAGCACTGAGCAGTTAAAACCTTGGCTAAAAAATCGTGATTTTATCGATTTCATTGCTCAGCAAGTTACCGCAGGATATTGGTATTTTTCTGACTCATGAGTGTTATAGCCTTGCTAAAGCTGTTTAAATGGCGATAATAGCGTCGCCTTTATTCCATTCGCTATTAACGACAATACTGACTATGCGCCTCGATAAATTTATTTGTAAAAGCACCGAACTTACCCGCAGCGAAGCTAAAAAGCTGCTTAAAATTGGCAAAGTCACGGTTAATGACCTAATAGTGAAAGATCCTGCAACCCAAGTGCATGAAAATAACTGTATTTGTATTGAAGGCCAAGCGCTAACCGCACGCAGCTCTCGCTATATTATTCTGCATAAGCCAGTAGATACCATTTGTTCAAATGTTGATGAAATTTATCCATCGTTATTACACTTGCTTGATGTCGATAGAGCTTTTGATATGCATATTGCCGGACGTTTAGATGCCGATACTACCGGTTTAGTGTTAATAACCGATGATGGTCGTTGGTCACATAACATTATTTCACCGAAAAAACAGTGTGAAAAAGTTTATCGTGTCTGGTTACGTGATGCATTAAAAGCTGATACCGCAGAAAAATTTATTCATGGCGTACAGCTACAAGGTGAAGAGGGCTTAACTCGCCCCGCAAAGTTGCTGCAAGTTGCAGATCGAGAAGTGCTATTAACCATAACGGAAGGTAAGTATCATCAAGTCAAACGTATGTTTGCCGCCGTTGGTAATAAAGTTGTTGGTTTGCATCGTGAGCAAATTGGTCCGATAAAATTAGCCAATTTACCGCTAGGTGAATGGCGTTACTTAACTCAAGTTGAGGTTGATGCTTTTTTATAAATATCAAATGTGGATATTCATAAATAGTGAGAACTCTTGTTACAGGTTTTCTGGACTGTAAGGATAAATAGAGTAAAAAAGCGTGTTTTAATGGCCCTTACTGGTATCAAACATCAATATTGCGCGTGACTCTAGATGAGTTGTTATTGAATAGCGATATTGGCATCAGCGCTAATTTAGAGTGAGTGTTCGTTTAAATCTTGATGTCTCTGAAGCGCACTAAGTGATGGTTAATATTTCAAACGTTAATGACCACATGGCAAAGCGGACTGTTTAAGATAAATTTTATAGATTAGGAGGACAACAAAACTTAATTAATATGTTAGATTTTCTCATCGTGTGACGCATTTCTCATTATTTTTAACGATCCACATAAGCTAAGACTTTGAAGTGTCAATTCGTTAGCGCCTTTAAAATAAATAACTAAACTTTTTACCACAACTGCCGATTTAATAAACAGTGAGTCATTGTTTTAAGCATCTGCAAGGGAAAGGTTAATGGACGTTTTAACTGAGTTATTACCATCAAGTTATACTGCAAAAGCTGAACCTTCAGCAAAAGACAGTCGGCAGCGGCAATCACAAGCAAAAAAGTCCCAAGCAAAGAACGCCACTAAAAAGCCTCACTCTGAAGACCAACAAATGGCTTTGAACAATAATGACTTAAAAACAGGGCCAGATAATGAGCGCCGTGCAGGTGACGATCGGCGTCTGCAGAGTATGAAGCGTGGCCGTTGGTTAGAATCTCGTGATAAAAAAGATAGAAGAACAGCGACAACGGACTTATCTCTTAAAGTTTGATTACTACTAAGTTGCTAAAATATTTATTCGGCTGTGCTGGTGATCGCTAATATTTTTGGCATGTTGTTATATTTACTTAATATGAACTTTATTTGACCTGAGGACTTCAATTCCATAATGATATTATTAATGCGTTTTACTTGCATTCTTTTCATGCTGGGAGAAAAAGCACAGCGAATTTTATTATCATTTAAGCTTATTACTGCATCTGATGGTTCTTTTAAAAAATATGATGCTTCAATTTCTGGAATAATAAAACCAGCAATTCTGTTTTTACGATACTTTTTATAGCTATCACCCGGAGATAAGCTAGTAACGGGATGGATATTTTTATTATTGATAAAAGTAACTAATTCCGGATAGATATATCCCAGCGACGTGCCGATTTTTAGTTTTTTATGCTTAGCCAAATCAGTTAAAGTGGTCATACCGAGATTATTTATTAGAATATCTGGGTTGTTATAAAGCACAGCACTCCACTGCAAATCACCGCGTTTGTACCATTGCTTGTTGGCAACACAATGCATATCAATAATATTTTTGATTAAAGATTGTTCTACTCTTTTGCGCGGAATAGGTAGCATTTCAAGCTTAGCGTCGAGTTTATCGGCGATGGCATGGGTTATATCAAATAAAATACCGCTGGTTGGGCGGCCATTAATATCGAAAAATAGCTGTGGGGCAATATTTTGGCTGTAATATGAAGTACGAAGAACTTGTTGTCCTGCAGCTGAAAAGCTTAACGTGAATGATATTGTTAACATAAATATAAAAACGTAAAATTTCATCAGCTCGCTTACCTCACCACTTTCTATTCTGTGCGTTATACCTTGGTGCTCATATCTTGATGATTGTACCTAAGTGATATTATATCGGCATTAAGCTTTGACCATAGCAGCAATGAGCATGGTTAATAACGCTCATTGCTCTGAGCTTATTGCTTTTGATTAAACTGTTCTAGTTGCTCAGCTGTTGCTGGTAACTGGTGTTTTTCTTTCCATTCGCTATAGGGCATGCCGTAAACCTGTGCGCGGGCATCGTCGATATTAACAGTTACCTCTAGTTTTTCAGCTTCTGCGACGGTCCACTTTGACAAACAGTTGCGACAAAAGCCGGCAAGATTCATTAGTTCGATGTTTTGTACATCTTTTCGATTGTCTAAATGCGCCAGTAAACGACGAAATACTGCCGCTTGAATTTCAATTTCTTTATCCATAATGTTCTCCAATTATCTCTTGTTGAAAAATATGACTTGTGACTATCTTAGCCGATAATTTTATTCTGATGTTAAATCTGGTTTTGTGTAAGGTCGAATTTGCACTATCATGCCCATATAGGGATGATCGAAATAATGCACTTCTCCACTGATCACTCGTCGGTCTTGTTTAAAGCGAATAGCCTTTGCTTGTGTTGGTATCGCATTTACCATATCTGTTGCCGTATTTTGTCCTGTTGAACTTGCTAATTGTGCCGTGGCAAGTTCTGATAAATTTTTATCTAAAATATTAAAGTCAGCAGTAATAAATAAATAATGTTTTAAATGAATATTAAAAAAACCATCAATAAACCACGGTTGAACTGGCGGAAGTGGTGGGGTTGCTTGTGTTGTTGTCGTGATATTCTCACCGGCAAATTTTAACGACAAGTCTTCATGGTCAAGCTGTGTTAGCAGTTCATCAGTGTTGTCATTGACTTGTGATACTTGGCTAATAATTTTTTCTAAACGGGCTTTTTTGGCGGCTTGTAATTGTTCAGCTTGATTACTTTTAACTTGCTCAAGGTCAGCAGCAATATTTTCAGTTAAAGCAGATATTGTTGAAGTTTCAGCACCTGTTTGTTCAAGCAATTGCGCTATTTGCTGGGTTTTTGTGTCATTGAAGCGGCTTAATTTCTTTTGGTGATCAACCGCGAAATTTTCACCGGCATAGACTTTGACAGGAATAGACTGCTTTTTAGGTCGAGCAACTTGTCGCCAGCCCATATGTAATAAAGGGCGAAAGTTTTTGCTGTACTTTAAATCTTTGATGACATCATCAAGTTGTAAGGATTCTTTGCTCAGTAAATGGCTTTGGTTGCTGCTAGCATCTTCTGGCGCATCAATTAATAATGGCATTTTATCGACAGTAAAACTGTAGTAGTCAAAACTAGGATTATTTGCTTGGTAATCAGCAAAGTGCTGCTGATCAATACGGCATAATAATTTAGGCTCTACGTTTGCGCTATATTGAAATTTTAGCTGTTGAAATTCAGCGTCAGCGGCTGATACCAGTTGTTGTATTCTGGTATATTTTGCGGCTGATAATTGACTTGGTAATGGCACTGAATCTATATCAGCCATATTGCTTAAGTTATTGTTGTTGGTCGCATCACTATTTGAGTCTACGTTACTTAAAACCGAATTGCTTAAACTTTCGCTATTGGCTGCTTGGCGATTAATTTCTGTGACTGTGTTGTTATTACGGGCATTAAGTTTGTCTGTTGCCGCTGCATCGTCAAAGTGACTATCACCGGTTAAATCAGTGCTATTTGAGCCAGTAATATTGGCATCGACTGTCGTGTTTGATGTGTGGGTATCTACTAATTGTGCTATTTGCGTTAAGGTTTTTTGATGAAATAGTGCAGGCAGTTGTGCCTTGGTCTTAATTAAGTCTTGAGGATACTCAGGCGTCTCACAATTAGGCAATAACTGCTTTAAACTACGAATGTCAGGGTTTAAATAACGGGCGAGTAAGTCTTCCACGCGGCGATATTTAGGTAACTCACTGCTGTCTGGAAAACTTTCTGTTAACTGACTTTTATCACCTAATTGGCTAAAAAGGATAATTTCTACTTCAAACCATCGGTCGTTATTTTTTGATGTTGCTGCCTGTAACGCTAGTGGTAATGTTAAGGCGGCAGAGCATAAAAATAGTTGAGTTAATTTCATTCAGTTTCCAATTAAGGGTTATTTTAGCAAGCCATTCGCTTGTTTATAATAATAGCAAAAGTTGATCAATACATAAATTATCAAACATTTACCTTGCAGCATGAGTTAGCTTTATTAGATATTATGCCCGTAAATGATTGGCCAACTCGTTCAACATGGTGGTAACTAAAACAAAGCGAGATTTTGCATCATCAGTTGCTTGTTTAAATTTCAATTTGTTGGCCCCGTCCATTTTATAGATCTTTGGTTGTTGCTGTATCAAGCCTATGATGAACATGGCGTCTACTTTGGTATCACTACTAAATTCAATTGCGCCACCCGCCGGACCAACATCAATACGGGTAATACCAATTTTTTCCGCTTTAAGTTTAAGCTTAGCGATATGAATTAAATTTTTTGCTGATTGTGGTAATAGTCCAAAACGATCAATAAGCTCAACTTGTACGTCATCAAGCGCTTGCTTATTTTTACAGCTAGCGATGCGCTTATACAAGCTTAAGCGGATACTAACATCGAAAATATAATCATCAGGTAATAGAGCAGCGACCCGCAGATCGACTTCGGTTTGTGTTTTCATCACCTGCTCTAGCGATAGTTGCTTACCGTCTTTTAATGCGGCAACGGCGGCATCAAGCATTTCCATATAAAGACTAAAGCCGACTTGGCTCATTGAACCACTTTGATCTTCGCCTAATAATTCACCGGCCCCACGAATTTCTAAATCATGGGTTGCCAAGGTAAAGCCAGCGCCTAAGTCTTCTAATGATGCGATAGCTTCAAGACGTTTTTTCGCATCTTTGGTCATGCGTTTTTCATGCGGTGTTAACAAGTAAGCATAGGCTTGGTGATGCGAACGACCAACACGACCACGTAATTGATGTAATTGCGCTAAACCTAAATGATCTGCTCGGTCCATTATGATTGTATTGGCGCTAGGAACATCAATACCGGTTTCAATAATAGTAGTACAAACCAATACGTTGTAACGTTGGTGGTAAAAGTCACTCATAATACGTTCGAGATCGCGCTCACGCATTTGGCCATGAGCGGTCGTAATTTTTGCTTCCGGCAGTAATGCTTGAATATCTGCGGCAGTTTTATCTATGGTGTCGACATTGTTATGTAAGAAGTACACCTGACCGCCACGTAATATTTCTCTGAGAATTGATTCGCGAATTAAAGCATCGTCACGTTGGCGAACAAATGTTTTTACTGCTAAGCGCTTGGCTGGTGGTGTTGCTATAATAGATAAATCACGCATGCCGCCCATAGCCATATTTAAGGTTCGTGGAATTGGTGTGGCAGTCAAGGTTAAAATATCGACATTAGCCCGTAGTTGCTTAATTTTTTCTTTTTGTTTAACACCAAACCTGTGTTCTTCATCAACAACTAATAGTCCTAAATCTTTATATTTTATGCTGTTTTGTAAAAGTTTATGGGTGCCTATCAAAATGTCAATTTGGCCAGACTCAACATCTTTGATTATAGCATTTTGTTCTTTTGCGGTTTTAAAGCGCGACAGAACTTCAATGTTCACTGGCCAATTAGCGAAGCGGTCACGGAAGTTTTCGTAGTGCTGTTGAGCGAGTAAGGTAGTTGGCACTAATATCGCGACTTGTTTGCCGTCGTTTACTGCAACAAAGGCGGCACGCATGGCCACTTCTGTTTTACCAAATCCGACATCACCACAAACTAATCTATCCATAGCTTGTGGTGATAACATGTCGCTGATCACAGCATTGATCGCTTGCTCTTGATCTAAGGTTTCTTCAAAGCCAAAACTGTCAGCAAAAGCACGGTAATCAGCTTTGTCACGTTTAAAACTATAACCGTGATTACTGGCACGTTTAGCATAAATATCTAGTAGTTCAGCGGCAACATCACGTACTTTTTCTGCCGCCTTTTGCTTAGCTTTGCTCCAAGTATCGTTGCCAAGTTTATGCAAAGGTGCGTGATCTGCATCAGCGCCTGAATAGCGACTGATTAAATGTAATGAGGCTACGGGGACATATAATTTCGATTCGCCGGCATAACTGAGCATCAAAAATTCAGTGGTAATACCGCCATTTTCAATCGTCTGTAAGCCCATGTAACGACCTATGCCGTGTTCAATATGAACCACAGGTTGGCCGATACTGAGTTCGGCCAAGTTTTTAAATATTGCTTCATTTTGGGTGTCGAGTTGTTTATTACGGCGACGCGTTTGACGAACCCGGTCACCCAGCAATTCAGCTTCAGTTATTAAGGCTATGGCATTTTTTTTAGCACTGCCTTTCGCTTGAAAAATAAAGCCGGCACTTAAGGCGTTAACCGTGATACCTAGTAGGTCATCACTATTAACAAAGTCTTCAATACTGTCAAAAACATTAGGTTTAATTTGATTACGGTGCAGTAATTCTAAAACACTCTCTCGACGCCCTTGGCTCTCAGCAACAAATAACAATTTATTCGGTGTTTCTTTACTGGCAATAAAGTTATTAAGTAATTCAAATGGCTGCTTAAGTTTATGATCTATCGTTAGATCTGGTAGCGTATGGACATCAAATTGTACTTGCGAAGCTTTGACGTCGTCGTCATTAACTTCAGGCTTTAAATTGATGCGATCAAAGGGTTTTAATGCGCTGTACAGTTCTTCACTATTAAGAAATAACTGTTTAGGCGGTAGCAATGGTCGGGTTGGATCATAACGCCTATCTTCATAGCGGTACTCAATATCCGACCAGTAATGTGTTAAGGCTTTATCAATATCACCACTGATAATAACGAGCGTATTTGCTGAGAGGTAATCACATAAGGTATTGGTTTGTTTAAAAAATAATGGCAAATAGTATTCGATGCCAGCAGGCATAATGCCATTACTAACTTGATGGTAAATAGATTCTTTATCAATAACGCTGGTAAATTGCTCGCGATATTGACTGCGAAATAAGTTGGTGCCGTCAGTGTCGGTAGGAAACTCATGCGCAGGCAGTAGATCAATGCCAGATATTTTATCACTTGAGCGCTGGTTTTCTGGATCAAATAAGCGTATTTCATCAATTTCGTCATCAAAAAAGTCTAAACGAAACGGTGTTTTACTGCCCATAGGGAAAATATCAAGTATAGCGCCACGGGCTGAGAACTCACCGTGCTCCATGACTTGATCAACACAGCGGTAGCCGCTTGCTTCTAATTCTTGCCTAAGTTGATGTAAGTCTTTTTTATCACCTTTTTTGATGATTAAGCTATTGGCTTCTAAATATTGCTTAGGTGCCAGACGCTGTATTAAAGTTGAAATTGGCACAATAACAATGCCCTTGTCCATGCGTGATAACTGGTACAAGGTGGCTAAACGCTGTGAAATAATATCTTGGTGTGGTGAAAATGTATCATACGGTAAGGTTTCCCAATCTGGAAATAAACAAATGGGTAACTGTGCCTGTTGATTCAAACTCGCCAATTCTTGCTCTAAACGTAATGCCGAAGGCGTATCATGAGTGAGTAATAATATTGGCTGCTGTGTGGACAATGCACCATGAAAAATAGCAATACTTGCACTACTTCCGGGCAGATTTTGCCAGATTTTTCTGTCGGTACTTTTACCACGGTTTTTAGCTAATACTGGATTGAATAGACTAACATTTTTACTCATGACTGCTCTTATTGCTTTAATGCTAAATAACGATAGCCATAGTACAGCAAGCTGAAATTTTGCAGCTTGAAGTGATCCGGCTATATATCGACAGATTAACTGACGATTTCAGGATAATTTGTCGGTATCTTAACATGAGTTTTACCGGATCTTTAACCGCTAAATGTAAAGCCTTGAAGCTTTTGTGTTAAATAGCCTTGCGGCTAAAGATCTCATTATTTAAAGCGTGTATAATACTAGGTAATTGAAGCACTATTGTATTATAAATACTTAATGACATTAGGTATGGTAAAAACAATACTAACCAGCGAAGTTCGTTGGTTTTTTGGAGAAGTTTGTGACTAACAACGATGTTTTGCGTCGCCTGAGATATACCTTTAATTTTAATGATCAAAAGGTTATCGCTATTTTTGCTGCTGGCGATTTAACCGTGACGCGTGATCAAATCAGTAACTGGTTAAAAAAAGAAGAAGACCCTGCTTATGTCAATTGTCCTGATACGACTTGTGCGGCGTTTTTAAATGGCTTTATTAATGAACGTCGTGGTAAAAAAGAGGGCGAGCCTGTAAAAGCCGAAAAGCGTTTAAATAATAATCTTATTCTTACTAAGCTTAAAATTGCTTTTAATTTAAAAGCGGAAGATATTATTGAAATATTGGCGTTAGCCAATTTTAATTTAAATAAACCGGAATTAAGTGCTTTTTCTCGCAAGCCTGATCATAAAAACTATCGCGAATGTAAAGATCAAGTATTACGTAATTTTTTGCAGGGTATTGATAAAAAGTTTCATGTCCAACGTCGAGCTAAAGCGCAAGTAACAAGCCCTACAGTTGAAGAAAGTAAAGATAAATTAGAGCAGGTTTTAGCGGCTAAAAATTATAATTCAGCAAAAGCTAACGCCAGTAAAATTTATGTTAATCCAAATAAAACTAAAGTTGAACGTCAACCTGGTGAACGAAAAGTGTTAAAGCTTAAACCGAAAGATATTTGGGGTGAGTAACTAAGTAGCAGCTCAATTTCAGCTGAATCCGGCATCTTGAAGTGGCATGGATATATAATCTAAAAACTGACAATTATCGTTAAAGCAATAATTGTCAGTGTAATCGTCACTATAAATAATAAAGGAACTATTATGCCTAATCGAACGGAAGCCCCAGAAATAGTAGCGATACCTCGCTGGTTTAGATTCGCAGCCACTTTAGCTTTGTTATGGAATTTATTGGGTGTGATGGCGTTTATCGACCAGATGATGATGACATCAGCAACATTGGCTGAGTTACCACAATCTCAGCAGGACTTATATGCTAGCGTGCCTTGGTGGGCAACGGCTGCTTTTGCTGTTGCGGTGTTTACTGGCACATTAGGCAGTTTAGCTTTACTAATGAAAAAGCCCATTTGCTATAAGTTATTTGTGCTGTCATTTGTTAGTGTTGTTGTACAAATGTTCCATTTATTTTTTATCAGTAACTCATATGAAGTTTACGGTCCAGCGGGCATAATAATGCCGATTATGGTACTGTTTATTGCCTTAGTATTAGTACGCTTTGCAGCTAAAGCTAATAATAATCACTGGTTTAGTGAGTCTTAATCTACGGATTGATACCTTTACCAATCTGTTTAAGAAAATACTCTGTTAGCCTTAACGTAAAGGTTTAATCAATAATGCAGCATACATGCCTTAACACTTGCCTTTTGGCAGCTTATGAATACCGTGATAACTGCACAACATTTGCTTGATATAGATGTCATACTAGCTTGATAAATATTGTTTTTTCAAATCTCACTCAAATAACGCTAAGTGAGCACTTCTTAAGATGGAGTGAGATGGCTATAGATAGGCTTTTTTGTTGTTTTTATTAGAAAAACAACAAAAAACTTAATACTAGTGATACAATTTAACGCTTAACTTCCGCTCAATAACGCCTCGGTTTAATGAATAAATGCTAGTCAATTTGAAAGCTAAATTACTTGGTGCGATTTTATGTTCATTGGTCGCTATTATCGCAACAATTATTGCTGCTCGCTATCAAGCACCGGTTATGCTGTTTGCATTATTATTAGGCTTGATCTTGCATTCATTTTATCAACATAAAAATATTCAAGCAGGAGTTAACTACTGTTCAAAAGAGTTGTTGCGTTTTTGTGTCGGCTTACTTGGCGTACGTATTGCTTTTGCAGATATTGTTTCGCTTGGTATTACGCCGCCGCTAATTGTCATGGTAAGCATGTTGTTAACCATATTTTTTGGTGTCTTGTTTGCCCGTATTTTAGGTTTACCTAAGACTTTTGGTGTTTTATCTGGTGGTGCGGTTGCGGTGTGTGGTGTTTCGGCAGCAGCGGCAATATCAACGGTATTACCAAACGATAAATTTCAAGAAAAGTATTTTGCTTTAACGGTGATTGGCATTACCACTTTTAGTACCTTGTCGATGATATTTTATCCTATTGTTGCAAGCTACTTAGGCTTTTCAGATGAATTGGCCGGGGTTTTTATTGGCGGTGCAATTCACGATGTTGCGCAAGTTATTGGCGCAGGTTATAGCGTTTCTCCAGAAGCAGGTGATGTAGCGACTTATATAAAACTGCTCAGAGTGGCTTTACTAATGCCGATTGTCATGATGGTGTTTTTTGCTTATAAAGAAAAAGATAGTGCAATGCCGGGCGGTGTTAGTGCTTTTATTCCCAGCTTTTTAATTATGTTTTTTGTCTTGGCATTTGTTAAAAATTTGGGCTTACTACCGCTTTGGCTGATTGAGATAATTCGTAGTATGTCGAGTAATTTATTGGTGGTGGCTATTGCTGCCATTGGAGTTAAAACCTCATTAAAACAAGTGGTTTCTGTTGGTTGGCGACCGGTATTGTTAATGGGCAGTGAAACTGTATTTTTAGCGACTTTGATTATCGCCGGTATCATCTGCTTTTATTAATGCTGCTTTCAGTTCGACTCGCTTTTATTTAAGCCCTGATACTTATTCAGTGACGGGCTTAATTTGAAAAGTTTGGTTTGAAGCTTAGTTGAAGATAGGTTAGAAAAACAAAAAACTTAATACTAGAGGCTGTTGAACTTTCGCGGTTAAATTTTGTTCAAGATAAAAATACTTTTAGCCGACTCCTTCGGATAGCGTTTGTTGGACATTTTTACTACGTTGTCCCACATGGATGTGGGGTAAGGTGACTTTGCAGGAGCATAAAGACTTTATCGTCTTTTTATCTGCAATAACGTAATAAAGGTTCTGACCTTGACAAATACACAATAATTCGCTGCAAAAAAATCTTGAAAGATCAATAGCCCCTAGTCATAAAGTAGGGTCCTAAGGATTTGAAAATAAACCTTGTCGGTCATCAAGGTTTATTCAATAAGTACTTGGCTGGTTATTATATCTTGTTAAAATAAAGGCAGGAATAATACCGTACGTCATGGAGTTTTAACTTGAAGTACTACATGCTAAAACGCAGAAATTAAACGTATCCCTAATTAACCAATAGTATAAACAACTTATTTTCGACTTAGAAGTTGGGTAATTTAACATCGACAACAACCGCGCAGAAAGCGCTATAGATGTCACTACACATTGTGATGTTATATATAGTTACATTGAAAAAAGGATATCTCATGAAAAATAAAATTCCACTGGTTCCGGCTCTTATTGCCGTAGGAATGACTCTGCTTATATGGTTTGTGATCCCAATACCTCAAGGTGTTCCCCCTGAATCGTGGCATCTTCTAGCACTTTTTGTAGGAACAATAGCCGCTATTATCGGAAAAGCTATGCCAATCGGTGCAATAGCAATAATTGCCATTACTTTAGTTGCAATTACAGGAGTAACAAGTCCAAACCCATCAACCGCTATAAAAGACGCCCTTAGCGGTTTTTCTAGTCCATTAATTTGGTTGATTGGTGTAGCTATTATTATCTCAAGAGGTTTGGCAAAAACAGGTTTAGGTAATCGTATTGGGTACTATTTTATTTCAGTGTTTGGTAAAAAAACCATAGGGATAGGATATTCTCTAGCAATTTCAGAACTGCTTATTGCTCCAGTTACGCCTAGCAATACTGCACGCGGGGGAGGGATAATTCACCCAATTATGAAATCTATTGCAGCAAGCTTTAACTCTTCACCTGAAGAAGGAACTTCCAATAAGGTAGGAAAATATCTAGCTCTTACAAGTTATCACATCAACCCAATTACTTCCGCAATGTTTATTACAGCAACAGCGCCTAATCCTTTGATTGTTAAATTGATTTCAGATGCAACAGCCGCCGATATTAGCATTACTTGGGGACAATGGGCGCTTGGGGCACTGATTCCTGGTTTAGTATGTATTGCTTTAGTTCCGATTGTGGTTCGTATCTTTTTTCCTCCAGAGATCTCAGAAACCCCTAATGCTCCTGCTTTTGCACAAGAAAAGTTAAAAGAGATGGGTAAGATGACTAGGGATGAAAAGATAATGATTGGTGTTTTTGGACTACTGCTTACCTTATGGGCAGGGGTTCCAGCAATGATTTTTGGTAGTGCTTTTACTTTAAATGCTACAACTGTGGCTCTTCTTGGCTTGGTAATTTTATTATTAACTAGTGTGCTTACTTGGGAAGATGTTCTTAAAGAGAAGTCTGCTTGGGATACAATCATATGGTTTGCCGCTCTCATTATGATGGCTGGATTTTTAAATAAACTCGGCCTGATAAAGTGGTTTTCAGTTGTTGTGCAGACAAGTATCGCCAATTTTGGCATTGGTTGGGAGTTGTCTGTTTTGGTTCTAATGTTAATCTACTTTTATACTCACTATTTTTTTGCAAGTACAACAGCACATATTACAGCGATGTTTGCTGCATTTTTTATAGCAGGAGTAGCCCTAGGAGCACCACCACTTTTCCTCGCATTTCTTTTAGCGGGAGCTTCATCTTTAATGATGTCATTAACTCACTACGCGACAGGAACTTCTCCTATTGTGTTTGGTTCAGGGTATGCAACCCTTGGAGAGTGGTGGAAAATGGGTTTTATTATGAGCGTTGTTAACCTTACAATTTGGACTGTAGTTGGTGGCGTTTGGTGGAAATTATTGGGTTTTTGGTAGAAAACGAGAGAAAATTTTAGTTATGTCTTCTTATGAAAATAGCTCACTAAACAGATCAGCCATCTTGGCAAACCATTTTTTACCGAATAAAAGCTACTTGAGACTGCCTTACAAGCGAACGGCAGAGTCAATCATGAGAATTGAGGGCAAGGAGTCAACATCGTACAGCGTAATCCAACACAAGAACGCCAATGGCTAGTATTGAACGACGGTCATCCTCATCAGATCCGATTAATTAATCATGTCATGAAAGATTATCAATCTCTTGCGCTTTATTAGCGCATGATATCGGTTTGAATCAACAAATAATCATAAAATGATGAAAGCGATCTGAAAGAAAACGTTGTTAGTATAATTTGGTAGCAATAATTATGAATTTATGGTTTTAACATGGTTGCTTATCTAAAAAGAACGCTACGTTATATAAAACACTCAACTTTACTAGCCGTGTTTTTTTCTTGTAGGGGGCCGTTACTCTGTATCAAGCTTTGCAGTTAAAGAACTAGATGTCATTACCTCAGGTGGGTTTGCACCGCATATAAAGCATTATACCAATTTTACTAAGTTTCTGAGTGGGAACAAACTTAATAGACTTGGTATAAGTTTTGGATTGTCGTTTTTGATTCATAAATACCTCGATTAACTAGGGGGGGCTTTCACGGTTAAATTTTGTTCGAGGTAAAAGTATTTTAATCACGGCGAGTGGTGTGTAGTCGAGTCATGCAATACAAACACGACCCACAGCTAGCGCCCATACTCTCGTAAAGTACCTACATCCGTGCAGGCAACAAAGAGAAGAGTACTGTTAGTCGACTATTTCGGACCGCGTTTGTTGGGCATTTTTACTGCGTTGCCCCACATGGATGTGAGCTAAGGTGACTTTGCAGGAGCATAAAGTCTTTATCGTTTTTTATGTGGAATAACCACATGATAAAGACTCTACTTTGTATGAATATCTAACAATTCGCTGCAAAAACAATCTTGAAAGATCAATAGCCCCTAATAGTCACTTTCGATAGCATTAGCTTCACTAATACGTTCTATTCTTGCTTCTTCTTCCTCAAAAGCCGCTTTAATTTCTTCTAAAACCGTATCAACATCGGCACTTTGGGTGTTTTCTTTGAAGAGGCCTGTCAGATTTGACTCTGCTGTTAGCTCGCCACTTTCAAACAGAGCCCACATTTCTTGGCCATATTTACTGTGCTTTAACTCAGGACTAAATTGAGCGTAGTAATTAGTCATATTCGCAACATCTCGCATTAACATGGCTTTAGCATTGTTGTTAGCTGAGGCATCTACCGCTTGTGGTAAATCAATAATAACTGGACCATAGTCATCAACAAGCACGTTGAATTCTGATAAATCACCATGAATAATACCAGCACAAAGCATTAACTTGACGTAATGCATGACGAGTGTGTGATCTTCTAGTGCTTGCTCTGCGGGCATTACTACGTCATTTAAACGAGGTGCAACATCGCCGGCGTCATCAGTAACTAACTCCATTAATAAAACCCCGTCGAAACAACCAAAGGGTTGAGGTACACGTACGCCAGCTTCTGCCAATTTGTACAAGGCGTCAACCTCAGCGTTTTGCCAAGCAGACTCTTGTTGGTCTCGACCGTATTTTGAGCCTTTTTCCATTGCTCGAGCGCGACGGCTATTGCGACTTTTTCTACCTTCTTGATATTGTGCGGCTTTTTTAAAGCTACGTTTAATGGCTTCTTTGTAAACTTTCGCGCAGCGAACATCGTCGCCGCAACGTACCATATAAACAGTGGCTTCTTTTCCACTCATTAATTGGCTTATTACTTCGTCTATTAGGCCATCATCAACAAGTGGCTGTATGCGTTTAGGTACTTTCATAGCGCCGTTATACCTTAGTTGGGCGTTGGAAGAAAGAACAAAATTATAAGTTTTTATTTATCAATAGATTAAAAGATTGTCCTGTTGAGGTATTATAATCAAAACAGTGCCATATTAATGTAACTTAGATGATCCCATTTATTAGTCAATTACCTGAGCCTGAACAAGCTACTTGGATAGCGGCGCTTAATCAAGCGTTGCCTAACGAAAGTATTGTTCATATTAGCGATATGCCAGCGGCAAAAAAGCTGCATTGCCAACTCGCCATTGTTGCCAATCCTGATATTACTCAATTAACCGAGTTTGAAAACTTGCTATGGCTACATAGTGTTTGGGCCGGTGTTGAGAATTTGATGATATCGTTAGCTGATTCTGCTATTGAGGTAGTACGTTTGATTGATCCTATACTCAGTCAAACAATGGCTGAGGCTGTATTGGCATGGAGTTTATATTTACATCGCGATATGCCTCTATATGCTAAACAGCAAAAAAGTCAGCATTGGCAACAGCACCCGCATCTATTAGCAAGTGATAGGCGGATCGGCATTCTAGGCTTAGGTGAACTAGGCCAAGCAAGTGCTGAGCAATTAAAAAAGAATGGCTTTAAGGTGATGGGGTGGAGCCGTACAGCGAAGACGATGGCAAATATAGCCACTTACAGCGGAGCGGATGGTTTAACTGAAATGTTAAAGCAAAGTGATATTTTAGTTTGTTTACTGCCGCTAACTTCAGCAACGCAAGGGCTTATCAATAAAACACTATTAATGCAGTTACCCAAATCGAGTCGCATCATTAATTTTGCCCGTGGCGGTATTATTAACACGCCTGAATTATTGCATATGCTGGAGCTTGGACATATTAGCCATGCAGTGCTTGATGTTTTTGACCATGAGCCTTTAAGCGTTAATAGTGAACTTTGGCAACATCCGAATATAACGGTTTTACCTCATATTTCAGCGCCAACCAACCTCAATAGTGCTTGTGAAATTGTGGCGAAAAATATTACACGCTTTCGCATTACAGGTGAAATACCTCAGTCGGTAGATAAAATTAATGGATATTAAATGTTGCGTAGTCGGGATAATCGCTTTGCAAAGCGACTATCCCGAGTTTAAATGCAGTTAAAGATTAACCCTAGTGTCTTGCCATTAGCTTTCTTGGCAAACCATAGAAGCATGGATTTAGAAGCATGGATTTAGAAGTATGAGTGGAGAAGTATTAATATTTTCAGCTAGTTATTCTTGCCGTTATTATGAGCGTTATTCCTAACGTTTTTTATAGTGCGCTTGCGGTGATCACATAACGCTCGCTAGCATCGTTACCTAGCCCTTCAAATGGGTAACAAGTGATAAGCACTAAGTTTGATTCATCTGCTCGCAACGGAAGTTGTCCTGATGTTGCATCAACAATATCGATACGTTCCACTTGGTATAGCTGGTCGCGCCCTTGAGCATCAGTTAACGAGATAATATCTTTCATTGCAACCTCCTTTAAAAATGAAAAATGACTATCGCGGTGCCCAGCAACCACAAAAGGTTTCGTGCTATTTGCTTGATTAAATGGCGCAATAGCACCGGCAGAAAAAGCTAACGTTGTTGGGTCGCCGCCATTTAATACCACGAGACTTTTATCTAAGCGTTGAAATACTAATTCCGCAATCGGGAATGTATCTGCCCAAGGCCAAGGCTTAATCGCTATTTGCTTGTTATTAACATTGGCGGTGTTTTCCTGCGCCAGCATAGATTGTTGCCAGCTGCGCTGTATTAATTGTTGCGACAACCAAGCTTTAGCAGGCAACCAACTTGCTTGAATAGACAATAAAGCGCCGATGATTAATAAGCCAATAGCCATTAACGTTGTACTACGTTTCCTTGTAACATTATTGCCTATATCTTTGTCTATATTATCCGAGTTATTCATGTTGATTATCTGTCTGTGCCGTTGCGTTCGCCTTACGCTTGTTGAGCTTAAGAAGCAGTGATGCAAGCAGCATTAACAACACGCCAATGAGTAATTGCTGATGCCAGCCTAGCGCGGTTCTTGGCATAGCAACCATTAAGTTCTCATGTGCTCTGGCTAAGGCGTTTGCTTGACGTTTAGCGCTTGATGCACGGTTACTGGCGGTCAGTAATGTATTTTCTACCGGCTTTTCTACCGGCTTTTCTATGGCAATAAAGCTGGTATAAGGTGACAATGTTTGATGGGCAATCGATGTTGCAATCACCTCGGCCTTCACGTGTTCTTTATTGGCGCCAGTGACTAAACTGTCGACTAAGTCTGCAATTTTTTCTCGAGCCCATAGTGTTGATATACCTTGAGCTGATTGGCTGTCATCAATAATGACTTGCTGATACCAAGGCAACGTAGCGGTTTCTCCCATGACTTGAACACTGGTTATCGGGAGTTTCGATTTCAGGGTTATTTGCATCGGTTCGCCAAGGTATAAGTCAGTGATTTTTTTTGGATAAGCTTCGACTTGTTGATGAATTTGATTATCGAACATTAAAGAAATATTACTGATAGCAGGGTGACTAATTTTTGCCATTAATGCTGACATTTGACTTTGCACATCGGCATTATTTTGAATAAAGACATAACTACCACGACCAAATTGAGCGGCTTTTTTCATAAAATAGCCATTGGGGGCTGCGCCGATACCCACGGTAAAGAGTCGAAAATTCCGCTGTGCACCATCGAGTAGCTGCATCAATTCAAATTCATTTGCCACTGCACCATCAGTAATAAATACCACTTGGCGGATCGCTTTTGCGGTTTGTTGGTGTGCTTTTTCCATTACGAGCGCTTGGCTTAGTGGCCGATACATTTCAGTGCCACCATCGGCTTGTAAACGACTAATAAATTGTTGTGCTTGGCCAATATTACCTTGTGATGCCATATGGGTTATAGGAAATAACAAATCAACTGTGTTGTTAAAAGCAATAATGTTAAAGCTGTCTTTTTCGTTCAATTGTGAAATGGCTTGCTCAAGGCTGGTTTTTGCTTGTGTCATTGAGTTACCTTGCATTGACCCTGAAGTGTCAATAATAAAAATAATGTCACGCGCTAAGGTTGCAGAGCTATCAAGTTGCGGTGGAAAAAAAGTCAGTAACGTAAAGTATTCGCCGTTCACCTGCTCGGTAAAGCTGCTTATTTGTGGCTGTTGACTCGCTCGCAATTGCCAGTTCAGAGTAAAGTCTCTATTTGCTAACGCTTGCTCATGTGAGAGTGTGATCAAGTATGAGGATTGGTCTTGCGTTATTACTTTGGTATTTACTTTATGACTATTACTATTGATTGTTGAAATGCTTGCACCAGCGTTGAGCTCAATGTTGATTGACGCTTGGCTGTCTGCTAATGATTTCGCCATTGGCGCGATTAACTCAGCTTCTAGTTGTGCTGGAAATTGTTGCTCATTATTGCTGTGATAACGCGTGGTCATCGCTAAAGGTAAGGTTAGGCTTAGTTTATTATCAACAAAAGTTACCGGCATAATAAACGCTAAAGTAACCACAACGGTCGATTGCGCAGGAATATTGGCAATATTGTTGGTGAACAAGTTAGGACGCTGTTGTTGCATTAAGCTGGTTTTTTTACCTTGTTTTTTTGCGCTGTTATAAACAGCTTTCGCGGCTTGTTTCTCCATTATTTGGCCAATAATCTCTTGCTCACCAACTTGTACTTTTAAGTGCTTAATCGCCGCATCTTCAGGTAATGGAAATTGGTATTTTGCTTCTAACTCAAGGTTATAAGGGTTAATAAATACTTGTTTTATTTGGGCATAGGCAACGAGGCCATTAACTGCAATATTAGCGCTTATATCCAAGGGCAGGGCAATGTTTTGTAACTCATCAGGGTGATTAAAGACTAACTGTGGTCCATGGATTAAATCGTTATCTTTTACCCGCTGTGTTTGATTATTGAATTCATTATTAATTGTGTTGGCATGTACCAAAGGTGCAATAACAGCGATTAATAAGCTTAAAAGCAGGACTAAGACGATTAACTTAAGCCATCTTCTTCGTTGTTTCTTACGTTTTTGCTGATAATAATATGAGTCTTGGTAGTCGATTAGTGCTAATTTTTTATTTGATTTAAACATCTGATATCCAATATTTTGCTGATAGGCTTAGATATATTTCAACAAAATAAAAGGTGTATAGAGCGGTAAGAAAGAGGCAATTTTATGAGCAATAGTGGCGAAATTATGACAGGCGCATGGAGCAGGTTTAATTAAACTTGATTTAGCGATCATAAATGAATCAAACTGTCGCTGAGCACTTTAGTGCAATCGCCACTCAGTTAAACAATTAACCTAGGTACTAGGTGAACTAGAGGCGGATTATTGAGCGGCTATCACCCCCTGCTCAGCTGCAAATAACTGGTGAGCTTGCGACCAAAATTGGCTAGATATTTTGTTGATGACATTAGATTCAGCATTAATTAACACTGTGAAACCGATATCTAACTCTGGTGAATAGCCAATATCTGCCCGAAAACCGGCAACCCAGCCGGAATGATAAATAATAGGGTGACCATTGAATTGATATATACGCCAACCGTAGCCGTAATGCGCATCAGTTAAATGCTCTCGCCAATAGCGTCGACGTAAGTCTTTTGTAGTTTTAATGCGTGGGGTCGTTAACTCACTGAGCAGTTTTGGAGAAAGTACCTCAGGGTTATGTCCTAAATTGGCAATTAACCACTTGGTTAAATCCGTTATGCTGGCGTTTACACCTGCTGCAGGAGCAACTTTATAATAGTCAGCTTCAACTTTTACCGTACGCCAAATATAGCGTTTAATATCTTTTCCAGCTTTATCTTTTTGACCAGTTTTTATTCTTTTTCTAAGGATATGGGGCTTAGCAGTATTTTTTTGCTGTAAAAATACCTCAATGCCTACCGAAGCATTATCCATTGCTAGCGGTGTAAAAATCCTGTCGTGTAGTAATGTTGAGTAGCTTTTGGTTTGGCTAGCTTCAATCGCAGGTTGTAAAAAACCGTAAGCAATATTTTGATAACCATAACATTTTGCTGGTTGGCAGATGGGGGTAACACGGTTAAAACGACTTATGATCTTATCCATACTCCAATTTTCGTGCAATAAATTGTCATAGGCATTAGGCATTAAGCCACTTGAATGACTTAGCAGGTGCTTTAATTGAATTTTATTAGCCGCGCCCGCAGTTGCTAGAACAAAATTTGGCACATACTTAGTAATAGGATCTGATAAGTTAAGTTGCTGCTCTTGTGCCAACATGGTGGTGATCGTGGCGGCAAAAGGTTTGGAAACCGAGGCGAGCCGAAAAACGGTATTATTATCAATTTTTTGAGTTTTAGTCATGTCGGTATAACCAAAACTTTCCATGGCAATCACTTTATTGTTTTTAACAATCGCGTACGCAGCACCCGGAATATTATATTTTTTTAAATCATGGGCAAAATTAGCAGAGATTTTTTTATTGAAGCTATCGAGCTCGACGGCATGACAAGTTAATGTTGAAAGCAACAGAGAGAAAAAACTGATAAGGCGAAAGATCATTCAGGTAACCATTTGTAAAAAACGCGCTAATTCTAGCGAGTAAAGCGACAAATAAACAGTAAAAGTTAATTTACTGTTAAAATCACCCTTGGAGAGCTTGCCTGCGATTCGATAACCGCCGATAATTTCCTTTCTATAGAATAACGATATTCACAAAAATGATCGTTGTTCTCAAACCGTTGGTAAGCGCTGAGAGAGAATAAACTTAATAGCTTTGGTATAAGCAATGAAGAAAGTTAATTTAATGTTGGCTGTGCGCTTTAAATATACCTAATTTTGATTCATATCAAAACAGCTATTTTTTAGTGCCATAGAATGACAGGCTCCGTGCACTGTAGCCTGCCATATTGATAAGCAGGAGCCAGTAAATTGATAAACCTGAAGTGGTAATTTAAATGAAAAACACAAAACCGTTAGTTTTTGCTTGTTCTGGTTGTTCTCATCTAGCAACGATGGCAAACGATATAGCATTAACACTTGATAGCGACGGTATTGCTGAAATGTCTTGTATTTCGTGGCTTATGGCGGCAACGCAAGAGCAAGTTCAAACAAAAATTCAAGATAGATCAGTAATTTTAATTGAAGGCTGCGAAGAGTCTTGTAGTAGTCGCTGCCTTAAACAAGCCGGGGTGAACATAGCAGCATATTTTAATATTTCAGAGCTTGGTTTTATTGCGCGTAGTGCCAGCGACTGCTCATTGCAAGAAAACAGCATTGCCATGAAGCATATATACACAGAATTAGCTCAACTTGGGCTTAATTAATGATAACGACGGCTAAATTTCACAGTTAAGTGTTCATGGCTAGGTGTTCAGAGCTAAATAGTCATCTCTAGATTAGCGCTTCAAGATGACTTATTTGTTTTTTGCTGACCTGATCAAGCGAGCTGATTATTTATGACTTTTGGCGCTAAACCAAAAGTTCATAAAGTCAGCGGTAAGCTTATTTTCAATTTCCATCGCACGCTCTGTTGGACAAAAAATAGTGAAAATAACCTGAGTATCACCAATATCTGATGTTGCGACTTCAATATGTGGCTCAGGGCCGGCAATATTGATATCTAATCGATGTTCTATTACTTGGTTATATCTTACCGCAACATCATTAAAGTCAGCACAGTAGTTGTTGGCTTTCATTTTTAGCGCATCAATAAACTCAAAGGGGTTTACACTACCATCTCGGGTAATAGTGAAATGGTGAACAGCATAGCGCTTAAGAAAGTTTAAATTTTTGATTGGTGTAGTAACCAATTGATTATTAGGAATATATAGTGTTTTACCAGTAAATTGATAATTGCTGATATTTACCTCAAGTAAGGTTAAGTTGATCCAATCAATGGAGTTGACCTCACCACAATAATTACCCACTTGGATCCAGTCACCAATACGAAATGGTCGATTGGAAATCACATAAATAAAGCCAATAAAACATTGAATAAATTCTCGCGTTGCTAAGACTATAGCAACCACAAAGGCGGCAATTGAGAAGGCAAACTTTTGGATCTCAACTGACCAAATATTGAATACCATAAAAATAAGTGCAAAATTGAAAATATTATTTAATAAATTAACGGTAAAGCGTTTATCTACTTTTTTCTTTTTGGCACGACGTTTAATAAAGCGAGTAATAACTAACTTAACCGTGATAAGAACGATAGCTAATAAAGCGGTGACTAAGGTCTTATTTTCAATAAGAGATTCTATAAAAGATTCCATCATGTTTGTGCTCGGTAAGTCATTACAGCGGTAACTCTATTTGTTGGTGTTTATTGCCATGTTATTTCAAACTTAAATTCTGCATTTTGAAACGTCATGGGGATATATTTAGCAAAATATGCAAGGTAGATGATTTTACCTGATAAATCGAGATAAGTTTGATTTAATTATCAAGTTCTTCTGTTATACCGCTTTGTTGTTACATGAAAAGTGGCTAGCCGCTGAGTTGCCAGTAAGTTGGTTGCTGTAGATGTAACAAGCGTTGCCACGGTAGTCGTTTGGGCTATTTACCTTAGGCTGTTTAGTGTTTATTTTGACGATAAAGCCGCTTGGCATAATCATGAAATTACGCTTAAAGTTTAATGAGTTTGGCATGATGCTTGTAACTGTATTGTCTGTTCAGCTTAGGTTCATTTATCCTTGCATAAAATAATGCTGAATTACCGAGAAATTACTGCTAATTTAAATGCTTAGTTGAGCGTTTTTATCAACGTAACTGACATATAAGTGCTGCGGACAACAAGCTTTAGTCGAGCTTATCTGTGATACAAATTGCTTTTTAATAGGATATATTATGAAATTATTTACCTGTGCTGTGCTGTTAACATTTTCCACTTGTTCTTTCGCTAATACCAGTTTGCCAGGCAACCGTCATATTTCGGTAACCGGCAATGCAGAAATGACGGCGATGCCCGATATTGCCGTTGTGCACTTAAGTGTTGAGAGTAACCAAGCGACAAGCTTAGATGCGAAAAGGGAAGTCGATCAACGAGTTAATAACTTACTTGATGGGCTTGATGATTTTGGCGTAGATGAAGACAATGTTTCAGCATCAAATATCTCAACCGAAATCCGTTACGCTTATAACCGCGCAGAGCGTGACAAAATAGAAGGCTATATTGCTCGTCGCACCTTAAAGGTAACATTAAATAATATTGATAAGCTAAATGCCTTTATGGATTTTGCGTTAAGCGTGAAAATTAATGCCATTCGTAATATCGAATTAAAATCTTCTGATGAAAAAAAATTGCAAGCTGAGGTTAATGCACTTGCAGTTAACAATGCTAAAAATAAAGGTAAGTCACTAGCCAACGCTTTTGGTGCTGACTTGGGGCGCATTTATAGTATTAATGCTAATTCCAATCAAAGCCATCATAGATATGGTGCTAATAACGAGCTTTATGCCGTAAGTGCACGTATGGCTGATAGCTCGGCGAAGCAGGGACGTTATTTACAAGAAAACATTGTATTTTCGGCCTCAATTAGTGTGGTTTTTGATCTCGAATTATAAGGTTTTATCAGTACCGGGCTCTTTCAGCTTTGCTTTGCCTGAAAGAACCCTGTTTTTAATTAAATTAGGGGGGGCTTTATTATTGGGAGGAGAAACAAAGTTAACTTGAGCGACTTGCAATATTATTTATTTAGCTAAAACTTTTTGTTTCTCTAATTCATATTCTTTTTCGGTTATAAGCTCTTCAGAAAGCCAACGCTTAATCGACCTTTTTTAGCATTAACAGGTTCAGAGTCTTTTGTCATATTGGTTGGTAACTCTTTTCGATAAACGTTCACAAACTCAGGAGAGTTACCTGATAGTAATTCCTATCAGTTTCATTAAGAAAATTGTCGTCGCTCGTCGTCAGAAATTAACAACGCTATGGTACTAAGGTGCCAATTATTGATTTAAGTAAATACGATAACCTTAGAGACAAATTACTATAATAAGGAATCGTTATGCTTAACGAAAAAGTTGCCTTAATTACTGGCTCAACAAGTGGTATTGGTTTAGCCACCGCGCATGTTCTGGCTGCTCAAGGCATAAACCTTGTGTTGCATGGATTAATCTCAGCTATTCAAGGGCAGGAATTAGCGGATAGCTTTAAAGCGCAATATGGTATTGGTGTTTTATTTGATAACGCCGATTTAAGCGACGTTGCCAGTATTGAACATTTGATTAAACGCGCTATTGAGCAAATGGGTAGCATTGATATTTTAATTAATAATGCCGGTATACAACACACTGAAAGTGCAGAAAATTTTCCATTAGATAAATGGAATGCCATTATTGCTATTAACTTATCTGCTGCCTTTCATGCGATTCAATATGCCTTGCCCAACATGAAAAGCAATGGTTGGGGGAGAATTATTAATGTTGCCTCAGTGCACGGGCTAGTTGGCTCGGTTAACAAGTCAGCTTATTGTGCGGCCAAGCATGGTTTAGTTGGTTTAACCAAAGTGCTAGCGTTGGAGTGTGCAGAGCAGGGTATTACGGTGAATGCTATTTGTCCTGGATGGGTTGATACCCCGTTGATTAATGATCAAATATCGGCGATTGCTAAGCAACAAGATATCGCTTTTGAACAAGCTAAATATCAACTCGTTACCGCGAAACAACCTTTACCAGAAATGATGGCGCCTGAGCAAATAGGTGAGTTTATTTTATTTCTTTGTAGTGAAAGTGCTAGAAGCATTACTGGCTCAGCCTTACCTATGGACGGTGCTTGGACCGCGCAATAAACAGTAATAGCGGGTAAAAAAAAACGGGCTGCCACTAAATGTTGAGCAGCCCAATTAGGAAGTTTATCAATAGTTTGTATGTCGATTAACCGGCAAGGCAGTTTAATTTTAGCTTGCTTTCTGCACCGATTCTTTTAGCTCTGACTTTCTCCGCACCGGCCCTTTCTGTGTTAACCTTTTGTACATTCAGCTTTCAGTATAAATTTTTTCTATCAAAACTCGCTTGTTACTGGTCAGTGTTAACGAACTTATCAATGATTTCATAGGTACGTTTATACTGCTCAGGTATCAATTTTGATAACAGCATATAAGCATGGATCAACTCGTTAAATTGATAATGCTCAACGCTTGCACCTGCTTGTTTGGCTTTTTCAGCATACAAAGCACCTTCATCTCTTAAAGGGTCGCAGCCGGCGGTGATCACTAAGGTTTTAGGCATATCAGCTGTAAACTTACTGAATAAAGGAGATGCGCTTGTTAGCAAGCGAGTAACTGCCGAATTTTCCGAATTATTAATAGCTTCAAGACTGCTATTGATAAAGCTGGAATCTTGGATATTAAAGTATTGTTGAAAATACCAATGTACTTTATCTGCTTCTAATAGAAACCCTTGACCATTATCAATAATTGAACGACAGCTCATCGTGTAATCAACACTGGGATAGAGCAATATTTGTTTATCAATATTAATCTTAGGGTTATCAATATTGTTCATGACTAAGCTGGTACAAATGGCACCACCAGCGCTATCACCAGCAATATATAGTTGCTCACTATGTTGATAGTCTTTTAGTAAAATTGGGTAGTTTTCTAGCAAGTATTGGCAATCATTCAAACCACAAGGATAAGGGTGCTCAGGTGCTAGACGGTAATCAAGGCAAATAACAATGGCATGGGCGGCAATGGCAAGCTCTCGGCTGATAGGGTCATATAAGTCAATGCTACCGCACATATGACCACCACCATGAAAGTGCAGTAAAACAGGCAGTTGTTTATCAGGCTCAGGATGATAAATTCGAGCAGCAAGCTGATGATCTTGCACCGTTAAAACGCTGCTCTTTACTAGGCTTACTTCTGGGCCAGTCAACATGTATGCGGATAAGTTTTCTAAGTTTTGCCTAATAACTTGGGGCTCAAATGTCGCTCCACTTGCCTTAGCTTGCTCAAGTCCGACATTAACTTGTTCGAGCAATGGCATTAAGTTTTCTGATACATTTCCTCGCATACTAACTCCTTTCTTGCTGTGCGTGTGTTTTTCTTGCCGTTTCGGGCAAAAAATAACTACCGATAAATAAGGTTGAACTCAGTGCGGTGATTAAAATAAATGACCAAGTGTAATCACCTTGATGAATATCAACTAAGGTACCGAATACCCAAAGGATCAATGTTGATATAATGTAACTAATAGAATAAAACATGCTAAATATGATGGTGATGCGGGCAGCAGTCATTTTGGGTAGTTCATGCGGAATTGACACTAATGCAGTGACCGGTAAAAAGATAAAAAAGCCCAAGGTAATAGCTGCTAATGTCTGTAACCAATAAAGTTCACTAAAAGAAAAAATTGCGGTACTGACGATAACGACTAAGCCTGACCAACGAATAACTGGTAAGCGCGCTGGCACTTTTTTACTGTAAATAATCCCAAAAATAGTGCCGATAATACCAAAGCCAATTACCCATTTACTTTGCACAATGCCTGCTTTGGGATAGAAGGTAAATAAGCAAATATAAAACGCTAGAATACCCGAGTAAGCTAAGCCATAAATCCAGTTGAAGCGATCTTTTAAGCCTTGGCTATAACTATAATTTTCTGATGCTTCATTATGCTGACTTGTTGACGTCGATGGCTGCTCAAATTTAACTAACAGCCAAAGCAAGGCGATAACAAAACTGAAAATAGAGAATAGCAGTAAGCTATTTTGCCAGCCGCCAGTTAGCTGATTAATACTTTGCATTTGCCACAAAATTATCGCTGTTCCAATATTAAAGGCGACGGCATTAATACCATTAATGGTGGCGCGTTCTTCAGCTTTAAAAAACTGTAAAACGATAGGGTTAAAATACACCACCATAAAAGCACCACCTAGCCCCATGAGGAATCGACTCAATAGCAGTAATTCATAATTTGGTGCATAAGGGGTGAGCAGGCCAATAGTGATTAACAGGCTAGAAAGAAAAAACGCATATTTAATGCCCAATTTTATTGCTATCCAGGCAGCAATAAAAGTACCGAAAATTTTAGCCAAGGTGACCGCACCACTAATAAAACTTGCTGAGGCTAGGCTATGAATGTCGAGTGAAAGCATAATGCTTTGCATGCTAGCTGTGCCACCGACCCAAGCCATGGCAAATAAAACATAACTAAAGAAAACAATAGCTTCTACTAAGTATTTGTTGGTGATTTTCATCTATGATAACTTTTAAGCTGATAAACAACGAATGGCTAGACTACCTTAGGGAATTTGGAAAATAAGTACTACCTTAGTGCACTACAACTAACAGGTAAGCGTGATATGCTAATCAATAAAAGCGTTAATGGCAGTTACATCAAAGTAGCAATTACTGGCTAATTGAGGAAAAGATGTTGATTGGCCTTATACACTGATCTATTCAAGCAATACTTGCCTAAATACGTTGCTAATTTCAGCTCAATCAATACCTGGTCTAAAAATGTTGCTAATTTAAGCTCAACCCTGCATCTTGCAGTGACATGGATATATAGAGGAATAAATTTGTTAGCTTGGTTATCTATTGATACGTGGTTGGTTACCATTATTTCTGTTGGTTATCTTTGTTTACTGTTTCTAGTGGCTTACAAAGGTCAAAACCAATCACCTGAACAATGGCGCTGTAAGCCTTGGGTTTATAGCTTATCGCTAGCGGTTAGCTGCACTTCTTGGGCTTTTTATGGCACCGTTGGGCAAGCTGCAACCACAGGAGCATGGCTTGCGCCCATTTATATCGGCTCAATGCTTTGTTTAGTGCTGGCGTGGCCAATGCTGTTAAAAATGTTAAACATTATTAAACGGCAAAATTTAACCTCAATTGCAGATTTTATTGCTTTTCGTTATGACCGCTCGCCTAAAATAGCCATTACAGTTGCCTTGATCGCATTAGTGGGCACCGTGCCTTATATCGCTTTGCAGTTACGTGCTATTAGTACCAGTTTCGATTTACTCACCGGTACCTTTCAATCGGGTGTTAGTACAGCATTTGTTGTTACAGTCGTGTTGATTGTTTTTAGTATTTTATTTGGTACCCGACAAATTGCCGCCAGTAAACAAAATCAAGGTTTAGTCCTAGCCATAGCGTTTAGCTCAGTGGTAAAACTGTTTGCGTTAACGACTGTTGGCTTGTTTGCAACATTTTTTGTTTTTGATGGTTTTGCTGATCTTGCATCACAACAACAAAGTCATGCGCTATTTAGCGAAAATAATTCGGTCTATCTTGCGATAGCGCAAGCGATACTCGGTGCTATTACTATTTTTGTTCTTCCGCAGCAATTTCATATGATGATGATTGAAAATCATCATCCGCAAGAATTAAAAACCGCTCGTTGGTTATTTCCGCTGTACTTTATTTTAATTAACATTTTTGTATTACCGATCGCAATTGCAGGTTTGATCACTTTTCCTGGCGGTAGTGTTGATGCGGATACCTATGTATTGACTTTACCTTTATTTTTTCAACAGGCTTGGCTAGGTATTATTGTTTATATTGGCGGTTTAGCAGCAGCTACTAGTATGGTGATTGTTTCGGCTATCGTACTCAGCACTATGATCTCAACTGAGGTGATCACGCCGTTAACATTGAAGTTTAAATTATTCACCAAGGCGGGTGCACCGCAGTTTTCTGGCTTATTGTTAAAACAGCGCCGCTTGGCCATTAGCGCTATTTTGTTATTTGCTTTTGCGTTTGAGCGCAGCATAAACCAGCAAAGTCATCTCGCCAGTATTGGTTTACTGTCTTTTGTGCTGTTATCACAATTTGCCCCCGCGATTATTGGTGCCTTGTATTGGCGTAAAGCCAATGGTAAAGGCGCATTAACCGGACTGATTGTCGGCAGTTTGGTCTGGTTTGTTACTTTGTTATTACCGATTATTGCGCCTAATTTAGCTTGGGTACAAAATGGCTTATTTGCTATCGCTTGGCTGAAACCAACGGCACTTTTTGGCTTAAACTTTCTTGATTTAACCAGTCACGGCGTATTTTATAGTTTAATGAGTAACATCGTTTGCTTTGTTGTTGTTTCGCTACTGACGCATCGCAGTGTCGGTGAAAAATTACAAGCAGAGATTTTTATCAGTCAAAGCCAGAGTAAGTTTGAGCGTAACCTCAGTACCGAAGATCTCTACAGTTTATTACTGCGATTTATTGATAAAGATTCCGCTGAAGCCTTTATGAAAGTTGCTAAGTCTAATCACCTTAATGTCGATATTGAGCCAGTAAATTTGGTGGAATACACCCGCTTACAGCTCTCGGGTGTACTGGGCTCAGCTTCAACACGTATGGTGATGAAGGCTGCTTCTAGAGCAGAGAAAATGCCATTAGAAGATGTGGTGAGTATCGTTGATGAAGCTAACCAAATGTTTAGGTTTAATCGCGAATTACTGCAATCAGGAGTAGAAAATATAGAACAAGGCATCAGTGTGATTGATGCTGATATGAGATTAGTGGCGTGGAATCAACGCTATATTCAGTTATTAGACTACCCAGAAGGCTTTGTGCAAGCGGGTTTGCCAATTGATATCTTACTAAAATATAATATCACGCGCGGTATTATTTCTGGTCATTATAATAGTGAGCAGATGATCGCCAAACGCATTGCTCATATGAGAAATGGTGATAGTCATCATTTTCAGCGCACAATGCCTACTGGTATCGTCTTAGAAATTCGCGGACAGTCGATGCCTGGTGGTGGTTTTGTTAGTACTTTCTCGGATATTACGGCGCATATCGAGGCAGAGAAAGCGTTACAACAAGCCAATGAAACCTTAGAAAAACGTGTTGAAAGTCGCACTGAAGAGTTACAAAAAGCCAAAGCTGAAGCTGAAGCTGCCAACAGCAGTAAAAGTCGATTTTTAGCCGCAGCAAGTCATGACTTAATGCAGCCTTTTAATGCATTGTCGTTGTTTACTTCGATGTTAAAAAAGAAAGTGCAAGGGGAAGAGCTAACGGTACTAGCCGAACACATTGATGATTCACTAAATGTAGTGGAAGCGTTATTATCTGATTTAGTCGAAATTTCTCGATTAGATAGTAGCTCTGAAAAAATAGAAAAAAATCAATTTGCCCTTGATGATTTGTTAAACCCACTTAAAAATGAATTTACCGCCTTAGCAAAACAAGCCAATATCGACTTTTCATATCAATTAAGCCAATGTGTGGTGCATTCTGATAAGCGTATGCTTAGGCGGATAATACAAAATTTTTTGTCGAATGCAGTACATTATTGTCATGATAAACAAGGTAAAAAAGCCCATCTTCGCAATCGAATTTTACTCGGCATACGGCGCAGTAAAACTATGATCCGCGTTGAAGTATGGGATAACGGTCCAGGTATAGCTGTTGCACAACAAAAAGCTATCTTTCGTGAATTTGAACGCTTAGAGCAAAATCGTGAAATACCGGGACTTGGCTTAGGCTTAGCGATATCAGAGCGTATGGCTAAACTGTTAGGTTTAGCTATTACGGTTAAGTCAGCGTTAGGTAAGGGCACATGTTTTAGTATTGAGATACCACGCGTTAGCGCCAGCGAATTGATTATAACCAATAGTAAAATTGGTCATGAACATCGAGCAAATAAAACCTTAGAATCATTAACTGAAACTTCAGCCGACAACCCGTTCAACCATATTGTGGTATTATTGATCGATAATGATGAATTGATGTTAACCGCTATGGCATCACAACTAATCGATTGGGGTTGCCGTGTGCTAACGGCGCATGATCAACAGTCTTGTCAACAGGCATTGGTTAATGGTGAAGTTGCTCCTAATATCATTATTGCTGATTATCACCTCGATTATGGTCAAAATGGCGTTGATTTAGTACAAGGGATGATGACAGCAAGGCAATGGCATCTGCCGGCGATAATTTGTTCTGCTGATCCTTCAGAAAGTGTCCGTCAGCACACCAGTGACGCTGAGTTTTTGTTTTTACGTAAACCGGTAAAATCATTGGCGCTTAAACGTATAATGCGTCAATTACTTATCTAAATAGTGGCATTTAATAAAACGATTATTAACTATGATGATGTTTTGGTCATGAGTTGAGTCTACTTTTTTAACTTTAGCAGTATCTTTCATTTCTAATTCACTTCGCTACCATTCTTAGCTCCGGTTATTTGCCTTATCTGACCGACATTTCAGCGTAACCGCTCGAACATAAGTTAATACCGAGAGGTTGATAAATTTATTTAAAATATTAAAGCTGACCATCTATCTTGTAAGTTATTGATAACACTATTGGTTGACCAAAGTGTATTGCCAGTTAGTGGGTTTTGTATTGTTTTGTTTGTTGTTTTGGTTATATCTTTTTGTTGACGCTCATTGTTATATTGGTTAGTTTATGGTGTCGTTAATTTTAAAATAACAAAGGCTCAGATAAAGCTTTGAATAATTAGTAGACTCAAAAACCAAGGTGGGGAAGATGAAGAACATAATTACAACCAATAAAACAAAACTTGCTGCAGCTGTTCAGCAATTATTCATAGCAAAAAATATTCGCAATAATTTATCTATTGCTTGCTTAGGCTTAGCATTACCATTTTCAGCGATGGCTGAAGAGCAAGTAAAAACCGATGATATTGAAGTTATCGAAGTTAAAGGCATGCTTGGTAGCCTTAAAGCCGCTGCACTTCTTAAACGTACCGATGGTCGAATTGTTGATGCTATTGTCGCGGAAGATATCGGCAAATTACCTGATAATAATATCGCTGAAGCGCTACAACGTATAACCGGTGTATCAATCAATACTGATTTTGGTGTCGGTGATAGTGTTTCTATTCGTGGTTTGCCGCAAAATCGCGTGGAATTAAATGGTCGCTCTACAATAGGCGACTCACGTGATGGCATAAGCCTGCAAGATTTTCCATCAAGTTTTTTAAAAGCGGTCGAAGTTGTCAAATCGCCAACAGCAGATATGATTGAAGGCGCGTTAGGCGGCACAGTAAGCCTGAAAACGGTTCGTCCTTTAGAGTTAGAAAAGTTAACGGCAGCGTTTTCCCTTGATGGAGAGTATGCGGATAAAACTGAAAACTGGGCACCTGTATTTAGTGGTTCAGTTGGTAATAACTGGGACCTCGGTGATGCCGGTACATTTGGCGCCCTGGCGATGTTATCTTTCCAAGATCGTGAAATTAGACAAGATGAGTTTTTTAGCCGTATTAAGCCTCAAGATATCGATGTTGATGGCATGACTGCTAATACCGAAAGTGGAAATTTTATTGTTAGAGATCAGCATACGGTAGAGCAATATGTTGAAAACCGTAAACGTAGTGCACTAAATTTATCACTTCAATGGGCTCCAGAGTCTGGTGATGGCATGATATATCTTGATCTCAATGGCACAAAACGTTCAGGTGAACAAAATGGTAGTTCAATTATTGCCGTAGGTGGATCGCTACAAACTGATGCGAATACGACTCAAGATGCCAACGGCCAACTGAATAACTATACCTTAACCAATGATTTTGCCATTCCTAAAACCTATAGTGATTTTCGTGAGACAGACTCTTTTTCACATGCGCTTGGTGGTGATTGGACGATTTCAGACGGTATTATGATTTCTGGTGAAGTTGCGGTAGCTTCTTCCGAAAGCTTTAGACCTGATTCTGAATTTACCCTACGACCTATTGAGCGTTCAACCGGTAATACGCACACATATGATGGTGTTTTCTCTCAATCCGGCGATAAACTCCCTAGTATCATTCATTCAGATCCCGCAGCATTTACCAGTGCAGATAACTTAGCGTTACGTACTTTTAAGACCGAAGAGAAAATAACCAATAATGATGAGACGGCAGCACGTTTTGACATCACGATTGATGAACCGCTCGGCGTTGATTGGGTATCTGCATTAAAAGCCGGTATTCGTGTCACTGAACGTGAATATGTTTATAAAGAATATAAAGAAGAAATAAAAGACATCTACAAAAATGCCCTTAATGATGCTGACGGCTCATTAGCGACCTTATGGATTGATGATTATAATGCTGCATTCCCCAATAGTTTTACAACCATTAACCATGCAAATTCATTTGATCAATTGGGCTTGTCAGGCCAAAACGATTTATTAACTTACGCAAACTTCAATGGTTTATCTAATCCTGGTAATGCTTATACGCAACTGCAACAATTACTGGTCGGTACTAACTTGGCGACTACCGGTAGCTTAGCGGATAACCTGCAAGAAAATGAAGGTGCCTATCGTGATATTACTGAAGATACTACTGCGATTTATTTGTCAGCACATTTAGATTTTGATGATATTACCGCGATTATAGGTGGCCGATACATTAAAACAGATCTTGAATCAGCGGTTATTCGTGATGGAGAAAAGGTTAATGGTAAAAATGATTATAGTGATTTTTTACCGAGCTTGAACGTGACCTATAACGTTACGGGCGATACTATTGTTCGTTTCGCTGCAGCAAAAGTCATGCGCCGTGCTGATTTTGGTCAATTAAGTCCTGCATTTGACATCGATAACTCAATTGTCACCGCCAATCAGGGAGCAATTGATTTAGAACCTTTCCGTGCCACTCAATATGACATATCTGTTGAGCATTACTTTGGTCAAGGTAACATGGTGTCGTTTGCCGTGTTTTACAAAAATGTTGAGTCTTTCTTAAGTACTGAGTCTACTTGTGTGGCTAACAGTGCAACATCAGGACAAAACGTAACGGAATGGGAAAATGTATGTCAGCTTAATACCGCAGGCATTAACAATAGCGATTTAGTTTTTTCAAGCGCGTCTGATTTTGCAAATAATGCCGAAGGTGAAGCGCATGTTGCCGCATTGCGTGATGCTGGCCTAACCGGTATTGATACCGAGAAAGATACTAACGGTGAAAATGGTAAAGTTAAAGGTTTTGAAATCGGTTATCAACAATTTTTTGACTTCTTACCGGGTGCATTTTCGGGTTTAGGTGTCAGTGCTAACTACACCTATGCAGATAGTGAGCAACCTAACGGCAATCCTTTATTAGATATCTCTAAAAATACTTACAACTTACAGGTATTTTGGGAGTATGAAGGTGTGTCTACTCGCTTAGCTTATAATTACCGTGATAGCTTCTTAGATACTGAAGATGAAAAACGTGTTGAATCTATTGATGCTACAGGTGCTATTGGTGCAGATGACTCTGTTTACGGTAATAACTATCGTGATGATAGAGGCCAGCTAGATTTATCAGCAAGTTGGGATATCAATGAGAATTTCACTTTAGTGGCTAATGCAACCAACATTACTGGCGAACCTTCTATTTTTAAATCTGAATTAGGTAGTAGCTGGAAATACACTGAAGCTGATCGTCGTTACACCATTGGTATTCGTGCTAAATTTTAATTAAATCAACAATAAGTAACTTAGTTGGTCGTTGATTTGTTAAGTTGTTTACCATTGAGTTATAGAATACTGATTAACTACGGTTCTTAAGTTAACCTTTTATTACATCAAAGCAACGCAGTATTTATTCGTTTAAATACTGCGTTTTTTTTGAAAGAAAAAGTCATGCTAAGCGTAATGAACGTACAGTAAGTATTGGTAAGGGCATTTATGAATAAAGCAAAATATTGTTTTTTTTCGAGATAAAAATCTAATTAACAGCTTTATCATTGGTTATTTACCTGATGAGTGTTTTTGGTTTTGTTGTTGTTACCAATAGTTGTTGATTGGTTGACACTAGCTCTTGTTTTGGTTAGTATGTTGTACGTCTTGATGTTACCGGTTTTAGTTAACTAAGTCGCTTGCCTAATAAAGGCTCAGTTCAATGGCAACATGGGTTTATTACAAAGATACAGTGGCTTTATTTAGCCAATAACATGGTGCTTTATTACCAAAATTACGCTTGGTTTTAGTACTAGGTTAAGTGTTAAGTGACTAGGAAACTCAACAATTTTATCGCTGTTGACCGAGACCTTAAATACAGGAGCAAGTGCCATTGTTTGCATGCAGCTCCCTTAAACGCTTAGCTGCTAAAACTTTAGCGCAAAAAATTAATTATATCAGACAGTTACTTACTTATTAAATGAGCTTTCTATCTGATATAAATAAATTAGCAGGCCCACCCGAGGGGTGAGCAATTACACACGCAAATATACATATAGCAATATATTTAGGAGCTAGTTATGACAAAACCTACTATAGGTTTCATCGGCCTTGGCCTTATGGGCAGCAACATGGTTGAAAATTTACAAAAGAAAGGTTTTGAACCGATTGTAATGGATCTTAATAAAGATGCGGTAGCGGCTGTTGTCGCTCGTGGTGCCACTGAAGCTAACTCAGCTGCAGAACTGGCAGCAGCAAGTGATATTGTGATGCTTTGCCTTACTACTTCAACGGTTGTTGAAAAGCTAATTTATGCTGAAGATGGCATTTTAGCCGGTATTAAAGAAGGTGCGGTACTGATCGACTTTGGTACATCTATCCCAGCTTCTACGCGTAAAATCGGTGCCGATCTTGCGAAAAAAGGCGCAGGAATGATTGATGCTCCGTTAGGCCGTACACCAGCACATGCAAAAGATGGTTTACTTAATATTATGGCATCTGGCGATGCGGCTACATTCGAAAAAGTAAAACCTATTCTTGAAATGCAAGGTGAGAATGTTTTCAATTTAGGCGCTCTAGGTGCAGGTCATACGACTAAGTTAATCAATAACTTTATGGGAATGACAACTGTCGCTGCTATGTCACAGGCTTTCGCTGTTGCTGACAAAGCCGGCGTTGATCGCCAACAGCTTTTTGACATTATGTCGACAGGTCCATCTAACTCACCTTTTATGGGCTTTTGTAAAAACTATGCGGTTGATGGTGTAAGTGATCTAGGTTTTTCGATTGATAATGCCAACAAAGATTTAGGCTATTTCCTTGAAATGGTTAAAGACTTAGGTACTCGTGCACAAATTGCAGAAGGCACTTCTGCTAATCTTAAAGCGGCAGTTGATGCCGGTATGGGGAAAGGTAATGTTCCTGAAATTTTTGACTACTTTCGTGAACTAGACGTTATTCGTTTATAACGTTATAGCGCTAATCTCAAGCGAGTATTGAGATCTAATGAATAAATAAAAAGCTTCGTAAGAAGCTTTTTTCTATTAAGCTTTTTACTTTTCTATCAATATCAAATAATGACTTTATTTTAACTGCCGAGCAATAATGACAGCTCAAGGCTATCCGGGACGTTTACCTTCAAAATAAGAACGTGGGGTAAAGTTGATGTACAACGCTTTAATTCTTTCTGACTCATACCATTCTACACTGTATTTTAGCCATCAATAGATAGTTAGCGCTTCGTGCGCTGTTATACCAAGTTTATTAAGTTTGTTCCCACTCAGCGCTCTTCTCGATGTTCAAAAACAAGGCGAATTTGTTTCGGTTTAGTCACTCTAAATAAAATAAATTTAACGATATTAGTGGATATCGAGAAAGCTCCCAGAGCTCGATTTTAAAAGCTTTACATACTGCGTTATTGATTTTGACAAGGTGCTCACAGGGATGTGAGTCATTAGAACAACGCAGGAGCCGTTGTCGAGAATAACCATTATCTTCAATCAATGCCTTGCCTGTATGGATGTAGGTACTAAGCTTCAGTCTGGAACTATGAACCTGTGCCTTAAGCCTTTTAATTCTCGCTGAGTGGGAAAGAACTTAATCAATCTGGTATAAGTTAGGCCTGAAGTTAAGCCGTAAGTTAAGTCTTAAGCTAGGCTTTAGGTATTAGATAATTATTGAGGGTAATAAATAGCGATGAGGAATGAGAAAAAATGAAATGAGTTCGTTATTATTCGGGGGAAAAAATTAAGTTTTCTGATCTCAGTTAAAGAGATCAGAAAATGGCATGACAGTCGATGGGTTTAGTTAAATATGAGCCGAGTTTGGAATTGAATATAAGCCACGCTTTTCGCTATTCCTCTGCTTAATTTCTTCTAAAGCTCTGGTTTCTACTGCATCAAATAAAGCGTTTATTAGCCGGTTAAAATGGCTATGCATTGCAAGTCTTGCTTGTGTCGAATCTCCTGACTTTAACGCAAAATATATTTCTTTATGCTCAGCCAGAGTTTTAGAATTATCTTTACTACAAACACTGTCATAATCTTTGATTATTTCCGGTGTTGAAGAGCGCAACTTCCACAGGTTTTGTGCCGAGAGCATCAAGGCACTATTGCGAGTGGAATTGGCAATGATATGATGAAACTCTTTATCTGCAGCAGCAATGAACTGGCTATTTTCCATGTCTACTAAGGTTTGATGTAAACGAACTAATTCATCTTCAGTAATAGTTGTGGCGGCAATAGCTGCAATCTCGCCTTCAATTAAGGCACGAGCTTGAGTAACCTCAAAGGCATTAACCTTGTTTTGCGCGCCCAGTTGATTAGCCGGTTTCAGTACATATATACCTGAGCCGGTTTTTACTTCAATTTTTTCTCGAACTTCTAATGCAATAATAGCTTCACGTATAGTCGGTCTACTGACATTAAAAGTTTCAGCTAATTCTCGCTCAGGTGGCAAGCGACTACCGGCAGAGTATGCGCCAGAGTCAATTAAGGCTTCTATTTTATCTACAATGCTCCAAAACAGCCTACGGTTGCTGCTCATAATATTTCCTTAACTAATATACTGATTATTTTTCACATCCATAATAAATATCATATCGCTTTCTTTACCCCTTAGCAAAATTATTACGCCTAATTAAGTTGTTTTTTCATTTTTTGGTATAGTGATTTTTATAGTTTTGGTATAAAGGGACGTATTAATTACTTTACTTTGTTGTTACCAGTTTTCTTTTTTATCTTTTTATTGGTAATGTAATTTGGTTGACAATTGCTTGGTGAGTTGGTTAAATCATACTAGCTTAAGCTAAAGAGATTGAAATCAGTATTGTTAAGCATTCTGTATTACGCTTGCTGTCATGCTGTTAAGTTTGACTGCTTTACTTTGTATTACCTTGTTTAGCTAATAAAGTTGAGCATAGTGAATCCGTTTAATTAGGTTAATTTAATGTTATTGAGCCGATTATATTAACGTTATTTTAAATATTACCTCATAGGTTAGTTTATGAACCCAGCTAAAATATCTCGACCAATAATGTCATGTATCATTTCACTAATGTGCTGCATATTAACAATGAAGTCATTAGCCGCTGAAGAATGGCTAGTAGCAGATCAGCAAGCCTATGAGCAGATATTAAGCAAAGTGAAGGCAGGCGATGATATCGTACTCGCCAATGGCACATGGCATAATTTTGAAATATTACTAAAAGGTGAAGGAACGAAACAACAGCCGATAACACTAAAAGCTCAAACTAAGGGTAAGGTTTTACTCACAGGCCAATCAAATTTAAGGTTAGCGGGTCAGTATTTAGTTGTTTCAGGGCTAGTTTTTAAAGATGGCTACACACCGAGCAGTGCGGTAATCGCATTTAGAAGTAACAAAGCAACTTTAGCTTATCATTCTCGGGTAACTGAAGTGGTTATTGATAATTACAATAACCCAGATAAACGCGAATCAGATTATTGGGTGGCTATTTATGGCCAGCATAATCGTTTTGATCACAATTACTTAGCAGGTAAGCGCAATAAAGGCGTTACGGTTGCTGTTCGTCTTGATAGTAAAAATAGTCAAGAAAATCATCATAAAATAGATCATAACTATTTTGGTCCACGTCCTATTTTCGGCTCTAATGGTGGTGAAACATTACGTATTGGCACCAGCCATTATTCTTTATCTAATTCATACACTTTAGTTGAAAACAATTATTTTGATCGCTGTGATGGTGAGGTGGAAATAATTTCAGTTAAATCAGGCAAAAATAACATACGTAATAATGTCTTTTTTGAATCAAGAGGCACACTGACGCTACGCCATGGAAATGGTAACGTCATTTCTGAAAATGTATTTTTTGGCAATGGCGTTGATCATACCGGTGGTATTCGTGTTATCAACAAAGACCAAATAGTTCGAAATAACTATATTGAAGGGTTAACTGGTTATCGTTTTGGTAGTGGTTTTACGGTAATGAACGGCGTACCAAATTCGAAAATTAATCGTTATCATCAAGTTGAAAATGCACTGGTTGAAAATAATAGTTTGATCAATGTTGCTCATGTGCAATTAGCGGCGGGTAGCGATGCGGAAAGATCAGCGGTACCGATAAGCTCTACCATGCAAAACAATTTAATTTTTAATGAAAATGATCAACAACCTTTTACTTTATTTGATGATGTCAGTGGTATTAGTTTTCAAGGCAATATTGCGAATACTAAAGCAGATGAAAAGTTAACAGCTGGCATTAGCCAAGAAAAAATAGCACTGAAGCGCGCCGCCAATGGCTTGCTTTATCCTGTTGATAGTAAGTTTGCTAATAAAGGTGCGCCAAAATCTCTTACGCCTATCGCCAAGTCAGCAACAGGTCCGCGCTGGTATGCAAAAAAAGATAGCTTAGTTGCCTTTGAGTCGGGAAAAACTATTCAAGTAGCCGCAACAGACGATGCTTTGTTTAATGCCGTACTTGCTGCAGGCGAGGGTGATATCTTGCTGTTAGCGGCTGGGAAGTATGATGTGAGAAAGATGATTGATATTAATAAAACCTTATCAATTAAAGCTCAACACCAAGGAATGGCAAAAGTTACTTTTCAACGTTCAACATTGTTTCAAATTTCTGATGGCGGCAGTTTAACTATTGATGGTCTAGACTTTAGTGGCAGTAACAGCCCTGACGCTGCAGGTAACAGTTTAATTCGCTCACAAAAATGGGGCATGGTTGATAACTATCGCTTTGTAATGCGTAACAGTAAAGTGAGTGCGCTTGATATTAATCATTCATTTCATTTCTTTGATTCAGGCAGCGGTGCCTTCGCTGATTATATTGAATTAACGAATAACCAGTTTACTCATATTACCGGTGACGTGTTGCGCTTGAATAAGGAAATTGAAGATCTAGGCATTTACAACGCAGAATACGTTACCTTAAAGGGTAATAGCTTTGATGAAGTACAAGGTGCTTTAGTGAACCTATATCGTGGCGGCACAGATGAAAGCACCTTTGGTCCACATTTTGAAATGAGCAATAATACCGTTAAAAACAGTAGTAAAGGTAAGCGTAATAAAGCTGCTGCAAGCCTTTATTTACATGGCGTACAAGTCACGAATATTGAAAGTAATGTTTTTGATAATAGCGCCGTTGTTGTTATAGAACATACCGTTGGTGAGCCTAAAACGGTAGTTAAAAACAATAGCTTTAATAAAACAGCAGCGCCAAGCATTGAAGAGTTATATGCGCAAGGTCCTCATACCGCTGTACTTTCAAATAACCAGCAATCGTTGTAAGGATATTTATGAGCTTTTTTATGCCAACTACCATAATTAAATCAATAAAGCCCTTGTCGAAAAAACTCACCGCTGTTTTCAAGGCCACTGTGGGGCTTATGTTTGTTGCTAGCTTGACGACCAGTCAAACAGCAATTGCTAAAACAAGTCCTAACCTAGTGATTACTTCTGCTGATGTAACGAACATGCGTGCAGCTATTAATGTCGAAGGGCAATTCAAAACAACTTTTACGGCTAATAAAGCCGCTATCGATCAGCAAATGGCTGAGCCAATTACCGTCCCTATGCCACAAGATGGCGGTGGTGGTTATAGTCATGAGCAACATAAGAAAAATTATAAATTAATGTACGATGGCGGTATTGCTTATCAGTTAACGCAAGATGAGCGTTATGCCCGTTATGTTCGTGATATGTTATTAACGTATGCTGAGCTCTATCCGACATTACCTTTGCATCCGGCAAGAAAAGTGGGTAAGCAAAACCCGGGAAAATTATTTTGGCAAAGTTTAAATGAAGCGGTGTGGTTAGTGTATACCAGCCAAGCTTATGATCTGATTTTAGCATCATTAAGCTCAGCAGAAAAAAACAAGATAGAGAGCGGACTATTTCGTCCTATGGTTAAATTTTTATCGGTAGACTCGCCGGAAACTTTTAACAAAGTGCATAATCACGGAACATGGACAACCGCTGCGGTTGGTATGACCGGCTACGTATTGGCTGAACCTGAATGGGTTGAACAAGCACTTTACGGTTTAGATAAATCAGGCAAGGGCGGATTTTTAAAGCAATTAGATGAGTTATTCTCGCCGCAAGGTTATTACAACGAAGGCCCATACTATCAGCGTTATGCCTTAATGCCGTTTGTTACTTTTGCCAAAGCGATAGAAACCAATCAACCAGAGCGTAAAATTTTTCAGTATCGTAATGGTATCGTTTTAAAAGCCATCGATACCACAATTCAGTTGAGTTATAACCAGTTATTCTTTCCTATTAATGATGCGATTAAAGACAAAGGTATAGATACCATTGAATTAGTTAACGGTGTCGCTATTGCTTATGGTTTAACGGGTGATAAAGGCTTACTGGATATTGCTAAACAACAAAAGCAAATTTTACTAACCGGTGATGGCCTAAAAGTAGCGCAAGCATTAGATAAAAAACTAGCACAGCCTTATGATTTTAAATCAGTCGCTTTTGGCGATGGTAACGATGGTAAACAAGGCGCGTTAGTCATCATGCGTCAAAATGTAGCAGGTGAACAAGCGGTATTATTTAAACCCGCAGCTCAAGGGCTAGGACACGGACATTTTGATAAGTTAACCTGGCAATTTTATGATAAAGGCGAAGAAATAGTTTCTGACTATGGTGCAGCACGCTTTTTAAATGTTGAAGCGAAATATGGTGGTCGTTACTTACCTGAAAATAAAACCTGGGCTAAACAAACGATCGCTCATAATACGGTGGTTGTTGACCAAGCAACACATTTTAATGGTGATGTGGAAAAAGGTAATGCCAATCATCCTGAGCTGATCTTCTTTGCAAAAGAGCAGCATGTCACCATTAGCGCAGCACATATTGCTAGTGTTTATGACGGTGTTGACTTAACGCGAACTATCGCACTGGTTAATTTACCTTCAAACTCAAACTCAAACTCAAGCTCAAGTTCAAATTTAGAGCAAAAACAATCATTTGTGATTGATGTTTTTCAGGTTACATCAGCCGAGTCGCATCAATACGACTTACCTGTGCATTATAAAGGTCAACTTATTAGCACTAATTTTCAACTTGCTACGCAATTAACCAGTTTACCGGTATTAGGTAAAGAAAATGGTTATCAACATTTATGGTTGAAAGCACAAGCGCAACCCGATGCGGGCTTATCGCAAATTACTTGGTTAAATGAAAATGGTCGTTTTTATACGCATTCGGCCATTATGGATGGCGACAGTTCGGTGCTGTTTACCCAAATTGGTGCTAATGATCCGCTGTTTAATTTACGTAATGAAAATGCCTTTATTACTCGTAAAAGTGATGCGATAAATCATACCTTTGTCAGCGTTTTAGAACCACATGGTGAATATAATCCCTCAAAGGAATTTACCGTTTCAGCGGTCAGTGAGGTAAAAAAGCTGTCACATCAAAAAATTAATAATATTGATGTTGTTGAACTTGCAGTGACAAGTGGGCAGCGTTATGTCTTAGCCTTTAATGCTGCTAAGAATTTTAAAGGTAAGCAATCAAATAGCTTTGTATTTAACGGCGCTAAATATCGTTTTAATGGCCGTTTTAAATTATTCGAAATTAACAATTAAATAGTTAAACCATTAAATATATAAATAAAATAAGTAGTAGGGGAAGCATCATGAGTCAAAGTGAACATTTTTCATTTGGTAATGAAACAGAAATTGAAGATATTGGCGGTGGATTAAAACGTCAAATGTTAGGTTACAACCACGAGCTGATGGCGGTTAAAATTTGGTTTGAAAAAGGCGCTATTGGTTACAACCATGCCCATAGACACTCTCAAGTGACTTATGTTGTTGAAGGTGAATTCCACTTTAACATTGACGGTGTTACTAAAATATTAAAGGCCGGTGATAGCTGTATGATGCCTCCGCATGCGGATCACGGCGCAACGTGCCCAACGGGGGGGATTTTAATTGATACTTTTAGCCCGGCCCGAGAAGACTTTGTTGAAGCTGGTGCTTTTGACCATATTGACAATCAGGAAAGCAGCTCATGAAAATAAAAAATTTACGCTGGTGGGTGATTCTGCTAATCGCACTTGCGACGGTGATTAATTATATTGACCGTTCAGCACTTAGCGTACTTTGGCCAGACATTGTTGAAGAATTATTTCCTGACGAAAGTGCTTTAGAACGCAAACAAATTTATGCCAATATCTCGATTGTGTTCATTTTATCTTATGCCTTTGGTCAAGCAATATTTGGTAAGATATTTGACTGGATAGGCACACGCTTAGGATTTGTACTATCCATTGGTGTTTGGTCGCTAGCAACAGCGGCTCATGCTCTTGCCCAAGGCGTACTTAGCTTTAGTATTTTTCGCGCTATTTTAGGTGTTGCAGAAGCGGGTAACTGGCCAGGTGCGGCAAAAAGTAATGCTGATTGGTTCCCTACTAAAGAGCGTGCATTAGCCCAAGGTATTTTTAACTCAGGTGCGGCTATTGGCGGTATTATTGCTATTCCGTTGATCGCTTATTTAACGGTTTATTTTAGCTGGCAAATGGTTTTTGTTGTCATTGGTATGCTAGGTTTTTTATGGCTCATTCCTTGGATTATTCTGGTTAAAGCGCCACCAAAATCACATCCATGGATCACTGACAAAGAACGCGAATATATCTTAACGGGCCAGAGAAACACTGAAGCTGAAAGTGGCAGCGACGAAGAAGAATATAACCCGTCAACCAAGGAGTTACTTGCTCATAAACAAAGTTGGGGCGTTATTATTGCTTCTGCCGCTATTGATCCTATTTGGTGGTTATTTGTTTTCTGGATCCCAATTTATTTAAATGAAGTGTATGCCATGGATGTTAAATCTATTGGTATTTATGGATGGGTGCCATACGTTGGCGCGATGTTTGGTGCTTGGTTTGGCGGCTTACTTGCGCAAAATCGTATTAAAGCCGGCTGGAACACCGACAGAACCCGTAAACTCACCATTACGCTAGGTTGTCTTATTATGCTACCTGCACTCTTAGCAATGGCAAATCCAGGCGGACCAACAACGGCAGTACTTATTATGGCGGTTATTTTATTTGGTTTTCAAACTGCTATTGGTAATGTTCAAACCTTACCTAGTGATTTATTTGGTAAAAAAGCGGTTGGTACGCTTTCTGGCTTTTCGGGTATGGCAGCAAAACTTGGCGCTTTAGGCTTAACCGCTTTGGTGCCTTATTTGACGGCTGATGGAAACTATACACCAGCATTTGTTATTGGCGCTTCATTAGCAATTATTGCCATGGCTGCAGTTTGGCTACTTATTCCGAAAGTTGAACCATTAAAAGCTAAGCAATAAATACTCAGTAGTCGATAGCTTATTATCGAAAAAATTTAATTAAAGTTAATAAGGTTTGTACATGAAAAACATTTTTTTATTCGGTGAATGCATGATTGAATTGATGTCCGCTTCACAAGGACAGTCATCCAATACCATGCAGCAATCATTTGCTGGAGATGTTTTTAACACTGCTGTGTATTTAAAACGTACTTTTGCCGACGTGCAGGTAAATTTAGTCACAGCGGTAGGTAAAGATCAATTTAGCCTTGCTATGATCCAGTACTTTGAAAGTGAAAATATAGCTGCTGATCTAGTTTTTAAATCAGCAACGAGAATTCCCGGTTTATATTCTATTCAGCTGGATGCACAAGGAGAGCGCAGTTTTACTTACTGGCGCGAAAACTCAGCGGCTCGTCAAGTCATGCAACATATTGATGATGTTGCTACTGAGCAGTTATCAAAAGGCGACATGTTCTTCTTTTCTGGCATTTCTTTAGCCGTTATTGAGCCAGCAGCGAGAGCTGAATTTTGGCTTTTAATTGACAAGCTTAAAGCGGCAGGCGTACAGATTGTCTTTGATCCTAACTATCGACCACGTTTGTGGAGCGGTCCTGAAGAGGCGCAAGCACAATTTGCCTTAGCATTAGATAAATCAGACTTATCGTTACCTGGTGTTGATGATTTTGAGCAGTTATTTGGCATGACCAGTGTTGCTGAAGTTTACGATTACTGTAAACCCTTCCAAGTTAGTGAATTAGTGATTAAAAACGGTGAGCAAAGTATTTTAGTTGTGGTTGATGGCGTCAGCACTGAATTTGCGATAACACCTGTCGCAAACGTAGTTGATACCACGTCTGCTGGCGACTCTTTTAATGGTGTTTATCTTGGTGCACGTATTGAAGGCTATGGAGTAAACGATGCGATCACCTTGGCATCAAAAGCGGCTGGTTTTGTTATACAGCATCGAGGTGCGATTACACCAGCTGAGGAATTTAGTGTATTTATCAAAGCTCAGCTTGCTGCTGTGGCAAAATTTAATAAGGATTGACTATGACTTCATTTTCCACCCTGATGGGAAAGCAAACATTATTACCCATTATTCAAGCAAGTTCAGTGTCACAAGGACTAGCCATCGGGGAAGCTATGGCCGCAGCAGGTATACACTTAGTTGAAGTGGTACTAAGAACTGAAGCATCATTTGATATTATTAAGGCGCTTAAGCAAGAGTTACCGGCTTTAAAGGTAGGGGCAGGTACGGTCATTGACGCGGATATTTTAAAGCAGGCACTTGATGTTGGTAGCGATTTTATTATTACGCCGACAATTTCAAATAACCTGTTAAGCCATTTATCCGGCTGCACAGTGCCTGTATTACCCGGCGTGTCTACTGCTTCAGATATTCTGTTGGCGAAAGAGTATGGTTATAGAGAACTGAAACTGTTTCCTGCCTCGCTATCTGGCGGCGTACCATTTTTAAAAGCCATGGCTGCTGTTTTTAACAATATTATTTTTTGTCCTACTGGTGGCATAAATGAAAGTAATCAACAAGCGTATTTGGCATTAAAAAATGTTTTTGCTGTAGGCGGCACTTGGATTGCTTCACCTGATTGGGTTGCGAACCAAGAGTGGACGAAGATCACGCAAGCCTGTAAAGCGGCACAAACCACTCTATAACAGGCAGCTCTAGAAGCTGTAGATGTAAATGAGCAGTAACCTCGGTTATGAGAACACACTTAGGCACTACTGCTAAATACCAATACCATCCCACTACTCTGCTAGACTGCAAAGATACTCTCTCTAGCTCGCTGAGCTTGCTATGTAATTGTTTCGACTTGCGTGCTTTACTCTTTTCAATGAAGTTTAACTTATTGATATAAATTAATTTATGGCGTATGAACACGGATATTCGCGACATATTAACTCTCCGCATGCGACATGCTTTGACGACATCAGTTAAAGTTATAATGCTGGTGATTTCATCATTTTCGCCAGCTATAAAAAGTCCTCGTTGCAAATTAATAATGTTTTCAGGTAATAAATCCTCTTAATTGTGCTTATTTCTTAAATCATAAAGCTTAAATGTTGCATTTTTGCCGAAATTTCGAATTGAAATAGTTGTCTTTTATTTAGATCTGGTTATATAAAGTAAGTGCTATTTTTTTGAAAAACAAATAAAAAACAACAAGAAACTAGCCGTTTACACGCATGCTATAGCCTATGCCTCTAGCGTATCAATACTAACCCTTACATTCGTTATGGTTTTATTGCGAAAGTGCTAGAGAAACTTGATTTGCATCAACAAAGCTAGTGGTGATGTGTAGTATTGTTAATATATGACAATCGTTGTGACAAATGTCACTTTAATGTCGAACTTTATGTTTATGCTGTAGGAATTTATGGTTGATTTAAGTCGTCGCAACTTTATGCGAGCCAAAAATGTCTCATCGCCACCTGCTATTCGACTGCCATGGACAGCTGATGAAAAACTGTTTACGCGAGGCTGTACACAATGTGGTGACTGCATAAATGCCTGTGAAGAAAATATCATTATTAAGGGCGATGGCGGCTTCCCTGAAATAAATTTTTCTGCCGGTGAATGTAGCTTTTGCCAAGCATGTGTCAAGTCCTGTAATGAGCCACTATTTAATCCATTAGATACTTTACCCTGGCAACTAAATATTGAAATTCAAACCAGTTGTTTAGCTAAAAAACAGATACATTGTCAAATATGTCAAGACAGCTGTGAGTCTGAGGCTATTGTTTTTAAATACCTACACGGTAGCGTACCTCAACCTGAAATTACATTAGAAGATTGTACTAGCTGTGGGGCTTGTGTAGCTGTTTGCCCTGAATCAGCAATTAACTTGTCAGTATCGAGATAGTCCACATCCTTTGTAGGAGCAAATAATGAGTGATTTAGAGCAATTAATATGGAATGTTTTGGGCTACACCTCAATGCCCTTCATATTTATATTCGGTTTTATTGCAACAGCTTTAGTTGCTGTTGTTATTTTAAAAATATTTGGTGCAAAACCAAAAAACTAATACATAAGCTAATCAGTAAGAGGGCAGGAAATGATCAATCTTTTAGAAGAAAGCCCGGTAAATGTAGCTGGGGTTATGTTTATGGCTTATCCCGAAAAAGCGGATAAAGTTGCCGATAAACTAAAAGCATTCCCCGGTGCAGAGATACATGCAAAAGGCGAAAATGGCAGTTTAGTATTTACTGTAGAAGGGCTTGAAGGTGAAACCAATCAAGCAAAGCGTATTATTGATACCATTACCGATATGAGTAATGTGTCCGGTGTTATTTCATCATCGCTCATATTTCATCATAACGATGCAGGTTTAGTGCAACATCAGGGGAAAAAACTATGACTTTAACTCGACGTGACTTTATTAAAGCTAACGCGGTTGCAGCAACGGCGGTTGCCGCGGGTGTTGCCGTACCTGCGTCAGCAGCTAACTTAATTACCAAGTCATCAGAAAGCGCAATTAAGTGGGATAAGGCTCCGTGTCGTTTTTGTGGCACTGGCTGTAGTGTTTTAGTTGGCACTCAGCACGGCAAAGTAGTGGCAACACAAGGCGATCCAGAAGCTGAAGTTAACAAAGGCCTAAACTGTATTAAAGGTTATTTTTTATCGAAAATTATGTACGGCAAAGATCGTTTAACTCAACCATTATTGCGAATGACTGATGGTAAATTCGATAAAGAAGGTGAGTTTACACCAATTAGTTGGGACAAAGCATTTGATGTTATGGCTGATAAATTTAAAGCCGCGATTAAGAAAAAAGGTCCAACCTCAGTTGGGATGTTTGGCTCTGGCCAATGGACGGTATGGGAAGGTTATGCGGCGTCTAAGCTAATGAAAGCAGGCTTTTTAAGTAATAACATTGACCCGAATGCACGTCACTGCATGGCATCCGCAGTTGGCGGTTTTATGCGTACGTTTGGCATTGACGAGCCAATGGGTTGTTATGACGATTTAGAACATGCCGATGCCTTTGTCCTATGGGGCTCAAATATGGCTGAGATGCATCCAATTTTGTGGTCACGTTTAACCGATCGTCGCTTGAGTGCACCACACGTTAAGGTAAATGTTTTATCAACTTATAAGCATCGCAGTTTTGAACTTGCCGATAATGGCATGATTTTTACCCCGCAAACTGATTTAGCCATTTTGAACTTCATCGCTAACTACATTATTCAAAACAATGCCGTTAATGAAGACTTCATGAAAAAGCATGTCAATGTTCGTGAAGGTGTTACGGATATTGGCTATGGTTTACGTCCAACGCATCCGTTAGAAAAAGCCGCTAAAAATGCTGGCTCAGGTGCTTCTAAGCCAATGAGCTTTGAAGATTATGCTAAGTTTGTCAGTACTTATACTGTAGAGTATGCTTCCAAACTTTCCGGTGTGCCTGAGGCTAACTTAATTGAAATGGCCAAGTTGTATGCCGATCCAAAAGTAAAAGTAACCTCTTTTTGGACTATGGGCTTTAACCAACATACCCGAGGCGTTTGGGCGAATAACCTAATGTATAACGTACATTTGTTAACCGGTAAAATTTCTGAACCTGGTAATAGTCCATTTTCATTAACCGGTCAACCTTCAGCGTGTGGCACGGCGCGTGAAGTGGGGACATTCTCTCACCGTTTACCTGCTGACTTAGTGGTGAATAACCCTGAGCATAGAGCTATTGCTGAAAAAATATGGAAATTGCCAGCAGGCACCATTCCACCAAAACCTGGTTATCATGCCGTATTGCAAAACAGAATGCTCAAAGACGGCAAGCTTAATGCCTATTGGGTGATGTGTAATAACAATATGCAAGCGGCTGCGAACATTAACGAGGAAGCTATTCCTGGTTACCGTAACCCTGAAAATTTTATTGTAGTTTCTGACCCATATCCAACAGTTACTGCACAAGCCGCCGATTTGATTTTGCCTACGGCTATGTGGGTTGAAAAAGAAGGCGCTTACGGTAATGCTGAGCGTCGAACACAATTTTGGCATCAACAAGTTAATGCGCCAGGTGACGCTCGGTCTGATTTATGGCAATTAGTTGAATTCTCAAAACGTTTTAAAGTTGAAGAGGTATGGCCTGAAGAACTTATTGCTAAGCAACCCGAGCTTAGGGGCAAGACTTTATTTGATGTGCTTTATGCTAACGGCAAGGTAAATAAGTTCCCGATGTCAGAATCAAAAGGTGATAGCAACTTTGAAGGCGATGCCTTTGGTTTTTATATCCAAAAGGGTTTATTCGAAGAGTACGCTGAATTTGGTCGCGGCCATGGCCATGATTTAGCACCTTTTGATCGTTACCATGCAGAGCGCGGCTTAAGATGGCCAGTGGTTAATGGTAAAGAAACCAAATGGCGCTTTAGAGAAGGTCATGACCCTTACGTTGAAAAAGGCAGTGAAGTGCAGTTCTACGGTAAAAAAGATAATAAAGCGATTATTTTTGCCCTACCTTATGAGCCGGCAGCAGAATCGCCTGACGAAGAATATAACTTATGGTTAAGTACCGGGCGAGTGCTTGAGCATTGGCATTCAGGGTCGATGACAGCACGTGTCCCTGAACTTCATAAAGCGTTTCCTGATGCCGTGATCTTTATGCACCCGGATGATGCTAGAGAGCGAGATTTGCGTCGTGGTGATAAAGTCTTGATGGCGTCTCGTCGAGGTGAAGTTGAATCACGTATTGAAACCAGAGGTCGTAACCGTCCGCCGAAAGGCTTGGTATTTATGCCTTGGTTTGATGCCAAGCAATTAGTAAATAAACTGACACTCGATGCCACTGATCCGTTGTCAAAAGAAACTGATTACAAAAAATGTGCCGTGAAAGTAACGAAGGCTTAATGTTGATAAATTTACGCATCGATAACAGCAATTGTCGATGCGGGGGAGAGTTAAAATGAAATTATTATCTTTATTCGTTGCCGTTGTCACCTTTGCTGTTACGGTTAATGTAATAGCACAAGAAACGGTAAACCCCGGTGGTTTAACCACTATTCGTGGTGCCTCAACCATTGATGAAACTCGTCCAGCTGACAGGCTCAAACGTGTCATTAAGGATAAAAACCCAATAGCTCGTAATTATGTTCATCAACCACCGGTTATACCACATCAAACACGTGGCTATCGCGTTGATTTAAATAGTAACAAGTGCTTAAGTTGCCATAGTTGGAAACACGCAGCAGAAACAGGGGCAACTAAAATCAGCTTAACACATTTTGAAACTCGCGACGGTAAAACCTTGTCAGATGTTTCACCTCGGCGTTACTTTTGCTCGCAATGTCACGTAACACAAGCTGATGCCGCACCATTAGTTGAAAATACCTTTGAACCGGTTGAATCATTGGGTAATGAGTAAACCGTAGCAATACTAAGGGGTATAAAATGTTAAAAAATTTATGGACGTTCTTAACGTCGCCAAGTAGTGCAGCAATGTGGTTTATCTTAGCCATAGGGTTTGCGGGAGGGATTATTTTCTGGGGTGGTTTTAATACCGCGCTAGAAGTAACCAACACCGAAGAGTTTTGTATTAGTTGTCATGAAATGCAAGACAATGTTTACGAAGAGTACCGTGAGACTATTCACTATGCCAACCGCTCTGGCGTGCGTGCTACTTGTCCTGATTGTCATGTACCAAAAAAATGGACCGATAAAATTGTCCGTAAAATTGCTGCCAGTAAAGAAGTTTGGGGCATGTTAACGGGCGTTATCGACACACGAGAAGAGTTTGTTGATCATCGCCGCTCCATGGCAGAACGTGAATGGAAACGCATGAAAGAAAATGACTCTCTGGAATGCCGTAACTGTCATAACTTTGAATATATGGATTTCTCTGAACAAGGTAATCGCAGCGTTAAAATGCACGCTGACGCGTTAGCCTCTGGTGAGAAAACCTGTATTGATTGTCATAAAGGTATCGCTCATGAATTACCTGATATGAAAGGTGTGGAAAATTGGTAATTGCTTACAGATAACTGATAACTATTCTCTAGATGTAAAATGTAAAAAAGCAAACCATTAGGTTTGCTTTTTTTATCATTAAGATAAGTACTTCGCGCCATGATTTTGTGCTATGACTTTGCCCAAAACTACTTAATGTAATATCTTGGGCTTTTATGCCAGCATAACTTACTAACTAAGCTTAATTAAAGCTTTTTTGACATCACAATAGCGTCTTCATATCCAAAGCTGGTATTGCTTGGATAATAACCTGTTCTACGCGATATCTCGCTAAAACCATGATTAATATAAAGCATTTGCGCACTAATATTTTTCGCCCGCACTTCTAGAAAGATAGTTTTGCTAGCTAGTTTTTTACAATCCTCAAAAAATTGTAATAATAAGGTTTTACCGTAACCTTTGCCTTGCTGTGCTGGTGCGACACAAATGTCCATTAAGGTTGATTCACCGGCGACATGCTCACCGACATAGAAACCAACAATGGCCTTGTCAACCGTTAGGTAATCACCAAAATATCGGCCATCAATACAGCTGCGAAAGGTTTTCTCACTCCACGGATGTGGATGACAGGCCAATTCAATAGCCATAAGTTGTTCAACGATATCTTGATTTATTGGGCTAAACTGAGTGCTGTTGGTTTTTGTCATAGTGAACTTAATGGTCCTATCGATTGCCATAAGGCCTTTTTTAGTGCTGGCGAGTTGGCGAGAGTGGTTAAATCTGGCGTTTGTAAACAGTTATGCTTAAATTCAATACTATTACTATCGGTAAATTGCCAGTTAATAATCCCCAAGTCTAATTGATCTTTCTCAATGGCTAAGTCGGCATGGCTGACACCTAAACAACGTATGACATCATTAAATAATGACTGCTTAAATAACGTTTCGAGATCAAGGGTAATTGGCTTAACATTAGGTGCTTGTTGTACTGCCGATCGGCTTGATTGGGAACTGGATTTATTAGCTAGATTATTAACTGGAGTATTATCTTGTTTGGGGCTATTAGCATTAGCCATAGCTGAACCTGAAGTAAGACTTGATAAATCACGCCTTTGCCAAACCGTAATGCCCATGGCTTGTAATAAATCAAACTGTCGTTTGCTAATAGTCATATTATTTTAGCTATGTTTAAAACTGGCTATTATCATGACAGAGTTTTTAGTTAGGAAAAACCAGAATTTATTCATATTTTTGAAATAACAGTAAATTGTTATTAAAGAAGAAAATGGCAGGGGTGGAGAGATTCGAACTCCCAACCGTCGGTTTTGGAGACCGCTGTTCTACCAATTGGAACTACACCCCTGCAACAGATTCGAATTATACTGATGCCAAGCTAAAGGTAAAGGACAAATTACAAATAAATGACTGTTCGGCTAAATAAACAGCACACTTGTCCATTTTAAGTATTTAAAGCCAGTTTTTTGCTTGTTTATTCGCCATAACTAACCTTAAAACAAAATTATAAGGTTGTTAATTATTTTTCCAGTGACAAAAACGTGATTTTTCAGGGTAAGGATAAACATCCGCAAAAACGCCTTTGGCGACATTAGCTTGGCAATTTTGCCAATATTTAGCTTCTAGTAAATTAGCATGGTAACGTAAAAATGCTTGGCGATAGCGTGTATTTGCCAAGGCAAAGGTGGCAATTTCTTCTGGAAATACATCACCAGGGTCAACAGAATACCAAGGCTCTGAGGCATAAATTTGCTCTTCAGTTATTGGCTCAGGTTTGACGCGGAAATTGACTTCATTCATATAGGTGATTTCATCATAATCATAAAAAATGACGCGACCGTGACGAGTGACACCAAAATTTTTCAGTAACATATCACCAGGAAATATATCTGCGGCAATCAATTGCTTAATCGCTTTGCCGTAGCCGTACATGGCATTGTCAACTTCTTCATCACTTGCTGTCGCTAAATACAAATTCAAAGGCGTCATTTTACGTTCGATGTACATGTGTTTAATGATCACTAAGTCATTTTCAAAGCGCAATAATGATGGCGCAACCGTATTAAGCTCTTCCAATAACTCTACTGAGAAGCGTTGCTTAGGAAAAGCAACCTCAGAATATTCCATGGTATCAGCCATTCGGCCAACACGGTCATGTAATTTTACTAAGCGATATTTGCCCTTTACATCTGCTCGGGTCATATTTTTACTGGGTGAAAATTTGTCTTTAATAATTTTAAAAACATAAGGGTAAGATGGCAGAGTAAAGACTGACATCACCATACCTTTTATGCCAGGAGCGAGTTCCAGTTTGTCATCGCTGTTATCAAGATGGTTTAAAAAGTCACGATAAAACTGTGTTTTACCTTGCTTATGAAAGCCAATGGCGGAATACAAATCAGCACGGGTTTTATGCGGGATTAAACGGTTGAGAAAGTCGACAAGGGCATGTGGGTGCTGACAATCGACGAAGAAATAGGCACGAGCAAAGCCGAATACCACTGCCATATCCTCACCTTTTGTAATTAAGGCATCAATAAATAAGCCATCTTTTTCAGTATTTAACAACGAGATAATAAATGGCGTTTCGCCGGCGGGGGAGATCACTCGCCCTATAATATAGGCGCCCTTATTACGGTAAAAAACAGAATCGAGGATATCAAATTGCAAGTCAGATAATTGGTAGCGAGTTTTATGTGCTTGTTGGCGAAACTTGGCAATTAAAGTATTGATATCTTTTTTTAAGTGCGCAAAGGGCAGTGAAAAGTTTTGACTCTTAATGATCAGCGTAATGGTTTTATACAACCCATGTTCATCAGGGTGATAGCTGGTGAATATTTTGGGTGTTGGTAGTTTATCTAAACGAGTGGCGGTTGATTGCACGAAAATATAGGCATTGTGATAATACTTTCGCTCAAAAAGGTGACAAAAAACCGAATTATAGAAGCTTTCCGCTAATTCAGGTTGTGGATGTAAACTCAGTAATTCAATATAGCTGTTTTTTACATGTTGCCAAAGCTCATCATCGAGTGTGGTGATAAAAAAATCTTGTTTGATGGTGTCTAAGGTTTCACCAACACGCTGATCATAGAAATCGGTACGTGCCTTTGCTGCTGTTTGAATGTCATGCCAACGATATTGTTCAAAGCGCTGTTTGGCTGCTTGGGTAATTTCACTGTAAAGATATATGTGTCGCTCAAAACCGTTAATAATCGTTTTAGCGATGGCAAAAGCAAGATTTTTCATGGGCTACCTATGGCCAATTTCAGTCAGTTATTAGCCGATTGTGCTGATTAAGATAGGGCAAGTCAATGCTAGCTGTCATGACAAGTGCTTGCTATTGATCAAGCGCACGTATTGTCCTGACATATCTGCTCTATACACAATAAGAAAACAAAGGTCAGAGAATTGGTATCACAATAAAGTTTGATTTCAGCATACGTTAAAACATTGCTTTTGAGTGATTATTTTTAGCTTATAGTCGTTATTAATGATAGTGATGCCGCCTTAGCAATCTGAGCTTAATCGCGCTATTCGCTTAGCCTTGTTTTATAAGTTAATGCTTGCTATTCGTGCCGTGCAGCACTAAAATTACGCGTTTTTTCATCTTTAAACTAGTTTATTTATCATGCGCGTAGCCGATTTCTCATTTGACTTACCTGAAGAGCTTATTGCTCGATACCCGAAAGCTAACCGTTCAGCCAGTCGTTTATTAACCCTTAGTGGTAATAGCGGTGAATGTCGCGATGAAACTTTTACTGATATTATTAATCACGTTGAAGCTGGTGATCTCTTAGTTTTTAACAATACTCGCGTGATCCCAGCGCGCATGTTTGGTCAAAAAGCGAGTGGCGGTAAGTTAGAAGTGCTGGTTGAGCGTTTATTAGATGAACGCAGAGTGTTAGCACATATACGCTGTAGTAAATCCCCTAAAGCCGGTAGTGAAATACTGCTTGAAGGCAAAGTTACAGCTACCATGGTGGCAAGACATGATGCTTTATTCGAACTTGAGTTTCATGGCGAACAGCCGGTGTTATCAATATTAGATGACATCGGTCATATGCCATTGCCGCCTTATATCGATCGCCCTGACGAAGACAGCGACCGTGAGCGTTATCAAACAGTATATAATGAAAAACCAGGTGCGGTAGCAGCACCTACGGCAGGGTTGCATTTTGATGATACATTAATGGCAAAGTTAAAAGCCAAAGGTGTTGATTTTGCTTTTGTGACTTTGCATGTTGGTGCCGGAACATTTCAACCGGTTAAGGTTGATGAAATTGCCGATCATATTATGCATGCTGAATATGTTGAAGTACCGCCAAGTGTTGTTGAGCAAATAAAGCAAACCAAAGCGCAGGGTGGTAAAGTGATTGCTGTGGGTACTACTTCTGTACGCTCATTAGAAAGTGCTGCGAAAGTTGCTAAAGAACAAGATAAACCGTTTAGTGCTTTTTATGGTGATACCGATATTTTTATAACCCCCGGTTATGAGTTTGAAATTGTTGATGCCCTCATTACTAATTTTCATCTTTCTGAATCCACCTTATTGATGTTAGTGAGTGCATTTTCTGGCTACGAAAATATTATGAATACCTATCAACATGCGGTTGAGCAGCAATATCGATTTTTTAGTTATGGTGATGCGATGTTTTTAACCAAACGAGATCAACATACAGCATAGGTAGTAAATTATAGTGAACTAGGCCTTAGCTTAGCCACTAAAACAGAAAAGCTACTAGCCTGTTTCGCTAGTGGGCAAAGGATAAGATATGACAAAAGATACTCAGAGTAGAGAAAAAAAAATTATGCAATACCAATTGCTAAGCACTGACGGTAAAGCAAGGCGTGGTCGTTTAACGTTTGATCGCGGCACTGTAGAAACCCCAGCATTTATGCCGGTAGGAACCTACGGCACAGTAAAAGGCATGAAAACTGAAGAAGTTGCTGATACCGGCGCTGAAATATTGTTAGGCAATACCTTTCATCTCATGTTACGCCCAGGCACTGAAATCATTGAACAACACGGTGGTTTACATGGTTTTATGAATTGGGATAAGCCAATTTTAACTGACTCTGGCGGTTTTCAGGTCTTTAGTTTAGGCAAAATGCGTAAAATTACTGAAGAAGGGGTTAAATTTAGCTCGCCAGTCAATGGTGAAAAAATTATGTTAACCCCTGAGCGTTCAATGGAAGTACAGAATAGCTTAGGCTCAGATATTGTGATGATATTTGATGAATGTACGCCATATCCAGCCAGCCATGAAGAGTCAAAAGTTTCTATGGAGCTATCATTACGTTGGGCGCAGCGTTCTAAAGATGCACATCAAGGTAATAAAAACGCGTTGTTTGGTATTATACAAGGCGGCATGTATGAAGATTTACGTGAAGTCTCGGTAAATGGCTTAACCAGTATCGACTTTGATGGCTATGCTATCGGTGGCTTATCAGTAGGGGAGCCTAAAGAAGATATGATTCGAATATTAGATCATACCGCGCCCTTGATACCCGAAAATAAACCCCGATATCTTATGGGAGTAGGCAAACCTGAAGATTTAGTTGAAGGCGTTCGTCGCGGTATTGATATGTTCGATTGTGTTATGCCAACACGTAATGCGCGTAACGGACATTTATTTGTCACCAATGGCGTGATAAAAATTAGAAATGCCCGTCACAAAACAGACACAGGCCCATTAGATCCAGAGTGTGATTGCTACACTTGTAAAAATTATTCACGTGCTTATTTACATCATTTAGATAAGTGTAATGAAATTTTAGGCTCGCAATTAAATACCCTACATAACCTACGTTTTTATCAACGTGTTATGAAAGGATTGCGTGATGCGATAGAGCAAGGCAAACTAGACGAGTTTGTTGCACAATTCTATGCGTTACGCGATTTACCTGTTCCGCCATTAGCTGGCGCAGAAGCAGGTTAAAACAGTTTCAACTTCACCATTTTATAAAATTAATTAGAAAAAATAATAAGAGGAATTTATGAGTTTATTTATTAGCCAAGCCCACGCTGCTGCAGGACCTGCTCAAGGTGCTGACGGTACATCAATGTTAATTATGTTAGCCGTATTTGGCTTAGTGTTTTATTTTATGATCTATCGTCCACAAGCTAAACGTGTAAAAGAGCACAAAAGCTTAATGTCTGAATTATCAAAAGGTGATGAAGTATTAACACAAGGCGGCATTGTTGGTAAAATTGTTAAAGTTTCTGACGAAAAAGACTTTATCGTAGTAAGCATTGCTGAAGGTACTGAAGTTACTGTACAAAAAGGCGCAATTAACGCCGTATTGCCAAAAGGCACAATGAAGTCTCTATAACGAGATCTTATTGGTTTAGCTATAGCTATATTAAAAGTGCTGGTTGGTATTATTATCAATTGGCACTTTTGAGTAACTATAACAATGAAAAATTTATAAACATCACTCTACTATTAAGTCGTTATATTCGAGTGATTCAAAAGAAAATAGGATGATATTGTGTTAAACAAATATCCATTATGGAAGACATTGATGGTGCTATTTATAGTTGCTATTGGTGCAATCTATGCGTTGCCAAACCTATATCCTGAAGATCCAGCGGTACAGATTTCTGGTTTACGTGGCATAGAAACAACTGCCGCAACTTTAGATACAGTAAAGTCTCATCTAGATGAAAATAAGATTTCTTTCGCAAGTATCGCAATGGAAAACGGCCAGATTTTGGCGCGTTTTAAAGATACAGAGCAACAGTTACGCGCGCGTGATTTACTTGAAGATAGCATGGGTGACCAACATTCCGTCGCCTTGAACCTGACCCCCGCAACTCCACAGTGGTTAGCAAGCATTGGCGGTACACCAATGAAGTTAGGCTTAGATTTAAGTGGCGGTGTTAGCTTCTTGATGGAAGTTAACATGCAGGAAGCTATTGTTAAGGTACAAAAAAGTTTAGTAGATGATTTTCGTACTGGCTTACGCACTGAAAATATTCGTTACCGTTCAGTTAAACAAGTTAATGATGCCATTAATATTCACTTTCGTAATGCTGATGACTTAGTTAACGCAGAATCTTTTTTAGAAAAGCAAAATCGTGATTTATTATTTGCTAGTGATGAAAGTAACTTAACATTATCCGTTAAGATGAGTGAGCAAAAGTTAAAAGAAACTCGCGAGTATGCATTACAACAAAACATTACTATTATTCGTAACCGTGTCAATGAACTCGGTGTTGCTGAACCGTTAGTGCAACGTCAAGGCAAAAAGCACATTGTTATCGAGTTACCGGGTGTGCAAGATACTGCAAAAGCAAAAGAAATTTTAAGTGCAACAGCAACGATAGAGTTTCGTTTAGTTGATACTGAAGGTGACTTAGGGGCAGCGCTTAATGGCCGTGTTCCGGGTAGTTCGCAATTATTAAAAGAACGTAGCGGTCAACCGGTTTTATTGAAAAAACGTGTCATGCTTACCGGTGATCATATTGTTGATGCCGGTTCAAGTTTTGATGAATATAGTCGTCCACAAGTTAATATTACCTTAGATTCTGCTGGTGGCAACAAAATGTCAAACAGTACTAAGAGCAATATCGGTAAGCCAATGGCGACGGTATTCATTGAATTCAAACCGACTAATCGTGTTGATGCTGAAGGTAATACTATCTTCGAGAAAGTTGAAGAAGTGATCAGTGTTGCGACTATTCAAGCACGTTTAGGTAAAACCTTCAGAATTACCGGTGCCGGTAGCCAAGCTGAAGCACATAATCTAGCGTTATTACTACGAGCGGGTGCTTTAGTTGCGCCAATTCAAATTGTAGAAGAGCGTACGGTTGGACCAACATTAGGCGCTGAAAACGTTCAATTAGGTTTTCAAGCTATTATGCTAGGTTTTGGCTTAGTGTTCTTATTTATGTTGATTTATTATCGTGCCTTTGGTGTGGTAGCTAACTTAGGACTAGGTGCCAACTTAGTGTTGATTATTGGTATTATGTCAATGATCCCTGGTGCGGCTTTAACCTTACCAGGCATGGCCGGTATCGTATTAACCGTGGGTATGGCGGTTGATGCTAACGTACTTATTTTTGAGCGTATACGTGAAGAAATACGTGAAGGTAAGTCTATTCAACAGTCAATTCACCAAGGTTATGATGCCGCATTTTCCACTATCATTGATGCTAACATCACCACGTTAATTGCTGCTTTGATTTTATTTGCTGTTGGTACCGGACCGATCAAAGGTTTCGCAATAACGTTATCAATCGGTATTATTACTTCAATGTTTACTGCGGTTGTCGGTACACGTACGGTTGTTAACGCTGTTTGGGGTGGTAAACGCCTCGATAAACTGTCTATATAAGTAAGGCTTCAATATTATGCAAATTTTACAATTAAAAAATACTGTTGCCTTCATGAGTTACCGTAAGGCTGCGCTACTGTTAAGTCTTGTACTGATGCTTGCCTCGGTTTTTACCTTGGCAACGAATAAACTTAACTTTGGCTTAGATTTTACTGGCGGCACGTTAATCGAGATTGGTTTTGATAAAACCGCTGATTTAAATAAAATCCGCGAAATCATGGATACTAATGGCTTTGATGATGCTGTGGTTAAGTTTTATGGTTCAAGCCGTGATGTTGTCATTCGTTTAGCGACACGTGAAGATGTTAAGGCTGAAATGCTAGGTAACCAAGTGCTTGATATTCTTCAATCCGGTACTGGTGAAACCATTGATATGCGTCGTATTGAGTTTGTTGGCGCCAGTGTTGGTGATGAGTTAGCAGAGCAGGGCGGTTTAGCCATGCTAACCGCATTGATCTGTATCTTGGTTTATGTCGCTTTTCGTTTTGAATGGCGTTTCGCTTTAGGCTCTGTTTTTGCCTTGTTTCATGATGTATTGCTAACACTTGGTTTATTCTCTGTTTTACAGTTAGAGTTTGACTTAACCGTACTTGCGGCAATATTGGCAGTAATAGGTTACTCGCTCAACGATACTATTGTGGTCTCGGATCGTATTCGAGAAAACTTTAGAAAAGTGCGTGTTGGTGGTGCAGAAGAAATAATTAATATCTCTTTAACACAAACGCTTTCACGTACTATTATCACCTCAATTACTACCTTATTAGTATTGGCTGCTTTATTCTTTAAAGGTGGCGCATTAATACATGGTTTTGCAACCGCATTACTATTAGGTGTATTTGTTGGTACTTACTCATCAGTTTATGTTGCTAGTTCGGTGGCTTTGGCATTAGGTATTTCAAAAGAAGACTTAATCCCAGAAGTGATTGAAAAAGAAGGCGCTGATCAAGAAGAGATGACGCCTTAAGCAATTGTCAATCGGTGCGAACCGATTAACTAAAATAAACACAAAAACCGAGCAACTATGCTCGGTTTTTTTATACCATTAAATTTTGATGTAAATAAAATTATTGCTTTATCTGGCTGCTATTTATTTAACATAGTTCTTTTTTAAACTTAGAGGTTTTCTTTAAGTTATTGTATATAAGTCCTTTATTTATCTTTTTGTTTTTTATTTCTAGCTGATGTCATGATTTTTTTAACTTAATGCTGTCATCTGTTTGTCAAACTAGTGAAATAAAAACTACACATTACTTCAACAATTCTGTCATTTATTCTCCGTACTATTATCGCAAATTTTTTAATAATAAATCTGCGGAGCAGAACTGTAATGAATATCAAAACTCTATTTAAAGTAAGTGTAATTGCAAGTGCTATGGCTTTAGTTGGTTGTGGTGGTGATATCAAAATTGAACCAACCGTGAATGATAACAGTGTCGATAATAGTACAAATAACTCAAACAATACCGATGGCGGTATTGATACCGGTACGACAAATCTTTGTGCTATTCGTGGCGAGCTACAGGGCGCTTATGATGGTCGTGACTGTAATTACCCCGCAGCATTTGCCAGTAAAAATATTGAAATTGAAACAGACTTAACTTTTGCTGAATTACCTAACGATGGTGTGCATGTTTTTACTGGCGCGTTATTAATGGGTAAAGACTGTGATAGCACAACCGGTTGTACTGTTAATACTGACGGTCCAACCTTAACGGTTGAAGCAGGTGCTAACTTAGCGTTCACTTCAGGTGAAGCGATTATTCGTATTGGCCGTGGCGCAAAAATTAATGCCGTAGGTACACTAGAAAAACCGGTCAACTTTACTTCAGCTAATGCTTACGAGCGTTTAGATGTTGTTGGAAATGGTGCTCAGTTCGCTGATTGGGGCGGTATTATCATCAATGGTTTTGGTATTACCAATCAATGTACTGACGCACAGCGTGCTGCAACAACCTGTAATGTTACCACCGAAGGTGTTACTAGCTACTTTGGTGGCAATGATAATGCAGATAACAGTGGTGCGATTGAATTTGCAAAAATTTGGTACGCTGGCTCTGGTCCACGCTCTGGCGGTGAAGGTGATGATCTTAACTCACTAACATTAAATGCTGTTGGTTCAGCGTCTAAGTTTGATTACATTCATATTCACCAAGGTTTTGATGACGGCATTGAGTTTTTCGGTGGCGCAGCATCAATTAGCCATATTGCGGTAACTGACACGCAAGATGACGCGATTGATATCGACGCCGGTTGGCAAGGTAGCGGTCAATACATATTCGTTAAACACGGTACGGTTGAAACCAAGCAAGAAGTGGTTATTCCTGCGGTAATTGAAAATGGTGTAGTGGTTGAAGCAGAAAGAATTTTCCCTATCGGTTCAGATGTATTTATGGGTAATAACGGTTTTGAAACTGACGGCGAGAAAAACGGCGGCGCTGAGTACTCAGAAGCGCCAACATCAAACCCTACTTTTGCTAACGTAACGGTTATCACCACTGACGGTAGCTCAGTACGAGATGATGACCCATCACAAGCCTTTAAGTTTGATGATGCTATTAAATCTATGTACTACAACGTATTAATTCTCAAAACAGAAGGTGCTAACGGCACTAACTGTATCGAACATAAATCAGATGGCGAAATTAATGCCGATTCAGTTTCATTCTCAAACTCTGTGATGGCCTGTGTTAATGAATTCAAAGGTGAGCAAAGCTTTATTTCAGGCAAAGAGCCTGCAGCATTAACCGGTACAGCGAAAGCGGATTGGTTTGATAATAGCGCTGCAAACGTGCGTATTGCTAGCACATCAAGCGTGCTGTCAAATGCCTTTGCTACTGATGTTGATTCAGCTGATATCACTATCACAGCGAATGATTTATCAGGTCTAGGTAGCTTTTTCCAAGCCGGTAATTACATTGGTGCTGTATCAGAAAACGATACGAGCTCTGACTGGTACAAATGGGTTGAAGCGGCTGTTACAGCCGCAGATCAAGATTAATTAACGCTTAAAAGCAAATTAAGGCGCAGCACCAGTTGCGTCTTTTTTTTACTTGATTTGAAAGCAGGATGTAAACATGAAAACTCAACACAGACTTAAAAGAGTTTCTCTCGCGGTTGGGCTAGGGTTGTTAGCGAATATGCCAAGTGTGTTCGCCCAAGAAGCAGCTGGCGAGAATAGCGTTATGGAAGAAGTTGTGGTCAAAGCAACTCGTTTACAAGGCAGTGCAGCAGCGGTAATTGAAGAGCGTCGCAACCAAGCTTTCGTCGCTGATATTTTAGGGGCAGAGCAAATATCAAAAACCGGTGATAGCGATGCCGCATCAGCCTTAAGACGTGTGACCGGTTTAACCTTAGTTGATGGTAAATATATCTATGTTCGTGGTTTAGGTGAACGTTATTCAAGCGCGCGTTTAAATGGCGCTAATATTCCAAGCCCTGATTTAACCCGTAATGTTATACCGCTTGATATTTTCCCCGCCAGTATTATTGAAAGTTTATCGGTGCAAAAGTCTTATTCACCGTCAATGCCGGCAGCATTTGGTGGCGGCGCGATTGATATTCGCACTAAGTCGGTACCGAAAGACTTTGTGGCCAGCTTTGAGCTTGGACTAGCTTACGATGAAAACTCACCAGACGGTTTTACTTATGACCGTAAAGGCAATGGGCTTTCCAGTGAGTTACAAAATGCCATCGTGCAATACAAAGGTGATTTTTCACTGCGCAATATCATTTTAACGGATAACTTGGTTGATACAGACGCAGCAACGCGCGGTGAACAAGCGACAGCAATTAACCAAAACTTATTAAAATCATTACCACGTAATATGGTGATGAAAGATGATTCGCTTGATCCTACCTATAACGTAAAAGCGAGTATTGGCAATTCATTTGATGAAAATTATTTTGGTGGTCAGTTTGGTTTCTTAGCCGCTATTTCGTATGACAATAAATGGCAATTTGCGAATAAAAAGTCAGCGGTAGTAAGTGAGAACTTTTCTGACGATTGTAGTGAAACGCTACTGACCAGTGAGCAAATCGCTAACGCTTGTTATAACACGGTAAAAACTTCGCAAGTAACCACTGAAAATGAACGTTTAAGTGCGGTATTTAACTTAGGTTATCAACTTGATAACCACAAATTATCTTGGAGCAATATCTACCTTGAAGATAATGAAGACGAAAGTGTCATCGGCATCATTGAAAGTCCGAATGGCAGTACCGTTGATACCATTTTTGGTAACGGCCAAGCGCAGCGTTCACATGAATTTAATTATGAAGAACGTTCATTAGAAATTATGCAATTTACCGGTAAACACACCTTTACTGACTACGCAGGTATAGGTTTTTACTGGCAATATACTGAATCTACAGCAGAAACAGAAATTCCAACCGATGTTAAATACAAGTTTATTGATACTTATAGCGATGGGCAATACCAAAGTTCAGCGATAACGGGTGATGATAATAGAGCCGTTTATTCGTACTTATCATTAGAAGATGACGTTAAATCTTATAGTGGCGATGTGACTTTACCTTTGTACTTTTCTGATCTCGAAGTTGAATTCAAAGCCGGCTATGATTTTTCAGACAAAGGTCGTTATTACACAACCTCTAGTTTTACGGTTAACAATGACAGCGGTGTAAAAATACCGGTTAACAGTGGCGCAGATTCTGTACTGGGCGTAACCAGTTATCTAAGTGATGAGTTACTCGACAATAACAATATTTTAGTCGACTTTAATGAGCCCACAGCACCTGATGCAGATGACTATATTGCCGGACAAAAAATTGATGCTGGCTACGGTGCTTTTGATTTGATTTATCAAAATACCTGGCGAGTCAGTGGTGGTGTTCGTTATGAAGAGTTTAAACAAACGTCACTTGCTACCTCGAGTTTAATCTTTAAAAAAGAAGATTTAGATATTTTCTTCTCAGAAGAGAAAATAGAAAACGGCAGCATTATTGAAGATGACTTCTTCGGTGCTTTAGCCTTCACCTATATTGGTGGCGATGATTATCAAATTCGCTTTGGTTATGGCGAAACGGTTGTACGACCTGACCTGCGTGAAGTTGTGCCAGTAGCTTATTACGACCCATTAACCGATATTCGCACCATTGGCCGTGTTGGTTTAAAAAGTAGCCCGATTAAAAACTATGATGCCCGTTACGAGTATTACGCTGATAATGGTAATAACTACTCAGTCGGCTTATTTTACAAAGATATTGAAAACCCGATAGAGTCAGTGTTATCGATTGGTGACGAAGACTACACGCTTTCATTTGTTAATGGTGAAAGCGCAGAAGTTTATGGCGTTGAAGCTGAATGGCTGTATGACTTAACCTGGGCTGCTGATGGTTTCTTTACTTCAGGTAATATTACCTTGAGTGATTCAGAAGTATCGATAAACCCAGCCTTTGCCGGTAATTTAACCAATCCTAAAAAGCGTATGACCGGGCACTCAAAATATGTCATGAACTTACAGTTGAATTACGATGCCGCAAGCGGTAATCATAGCAGCTCGTTGGTCTATAACGTATTCGGTGAACGTATTGTTGCATCGGGTGTTGGTGGTAGAGAAGACGCCTTAGAGCAGCCATTTCATTCACTTGATGCAGTTTATACTTACTACCCGGACTATAATTCGAAAATAAAAGTTAAGGTGAAGAACTTACTCGGTGAAGATCAAGAAGTCACGCAATCTGATATTACCGTACGTTCGAAAGAAGTGGGCACTATCTTTAGTGTAAGCTATACATACGACTTTTAAGTAATTTTATGTAATTAATGTCGTTATGCTAAAAGCTAGTTAGGAAACTAACTGGCTTTTTTTATTTTTACCTTAACTTGTAAAATGAGAGCAACAGATTGGAAATTTAGCATCAAGAACTTCAATCATTTACCTTTTATGATCTATTTTTTTGATTTAACTTCTGAGAAATGAATAAGCCGACACAAGGTTTAGTAAATCTATCTGAGCTCTTCTTCGATAATCAAGATCCAATATGCGTTTTATTTTTCAAAATATGACGACTTTTTTTAATATAAAAACGACATTTTTATTGTTGAATTAATTCTTTGTGAATATTAATTCAATTATCCTACCTTTTAATTCGCTTTTGCTTGTTCGTTATTATGCTTGTTTTTGTCTTTGTAGTCGCTGGTTTTAGTTTTTATACGGCATTTTATATGGCTTTAGAGCATTTTTATTATAAGGTGCATTGTTTTTTATGCAAAAAAGTATTCATGAACCTTAGCTTTTATTTTGATTAAAACGCTACTTTTTGACATAAACCGTATTTTCATCCATAGCTTTAGTTCATGTGAATAGCGTATTGAAAAACGTTGTTTATAGTTAATTCACATTAAGCTATGGAGAGTTTCTCTCCTCGTTAATACACCAAAGAAAAAATAAAAAATAGAGGTTTTACTTAACATGAAAAGCAATAAGTTTTTAACAAAAACATTTCTTGCTGTATCAATAGCGAGTTCGTTAACCATAACAGCCATTACTGCTGAAGCCAATGCAGAATTGGTTTCAGCCATAGAAGTAAAAAGCAATGTAGCGAAAAAAACAGAAAAACGTTATATCGTCAAATTTAAAGCTAATCGCGGGCTAGCTAAAGAAAAAGTTTCAAGCAAAGAGAAGCGCTCAGTTAATTCAAAGCATTTGGAAAAACACGGTGCAAAAGCACTCTTTCATATGGATAGGTCAAATGCTGTCGCCGCAAAACTCAGTCGTGCACAATTTAAACTTTTACAAAGCGATCCTGATGTCGAATATATTGAAGAAGATCCAGTCCGTTATTTAATTGATAGTGTTACCCGTACCTTTGATAAACGTAAAGTCGCCGCAGTTGCACCTGCCGCAGAGTCAGCACCTTATGGTATTGCCTTAGTACAAGCTGACCAAGTCAGTGATGCGGCAACGGCTAATATGTCGATTTGTATTACCGATACCGGTTATGAAGGTAATCATGAAGACTTACGACCTTATACTGACGCAGGTATTACCGGCGATAATGATGATGGCTTAGGCAATAATACCGGTAACTGGTGGCAACCGGGCCATTCGCATGGTACGCATGTTGCGGGCACTATTGCGGGTCTTGGTAATAACGGCAAAGGCGTGGTTGGCGTAAACCCGAGTGGCTTACTCGACGTACACAACGTAAAAATATTCAATAATAGTGGTACTTGGGGCTATGGCTCAGATATGGTACGCGCGGTTGAGCAGTGTCAAGCCGCAGGTGCTAAAGTTATCAGTATGAGTATTGGCGGCGGAGCCTCTAGTACGACAGAAGAAAATGCTTTTATTGCCGCGGCCAACGCCGGTTTACTTAATATTGCGGCTGCCGGCAATGATGGTAATACATCCTTGTCATACCCTGCATCATATGACTCAGTTATGTCAGTTGCCGCGTTAGATGCAAATAAAAATTTAGCGTCATTTTCACAGCGTAATGCGCAAGTGGAAATTGCGGCACCGGGTGTTGCGGTAACGTCAACCATTATTGGTAACAGTTATGCTACTTGGGATGGTACTTCAATGGCAACACCTCATGCCTCAGGTGTTGCCGCTTTGGTGTGGAGTCATTTTCCAAGTTGTACTGGTGAAGAAATTCGCCAAGCAATGAACCTAACCGCTCAAGATTTAGGCGCGTCAGGACGTGATAACAGTTATGGTTATGGGTTAGTACAAGCGAAAGCAATGTATGATGCATTAGCTGCTGACGGTTGTAGTGGTATTACGCCACCGCCACCGCCAACATCTGGTGTATTAGAGAATGGTGTGGCGCAGACCGGGTTATCAGGTAGTACTTCTGAACAACTTAATTTTACAATGCAAGTCCCTGCGGGAGCTACGGGTATCAGTTTTGATATGAGTGGTGGCACTGGCGATGCTGATTTATATGTACGTTTTGGTGCTGCACCAACAACAGCTACCTATGATTGTCGCCCTTATGCGAATGGCAACAACGAGAGTTGTACCGGTACCAGTGACAATGGAACGTATTATGTCATGATGAATGGTTATAGCGCCTTTAGCGGTGTTAGCTTAGTGGGCAATTATACTGATGGGTTGAATCCTCCTCCGGGCGGTGGCTCATATACTAATGATACCGATGTTAGTATTTCCGACAGAAAAACTAGCACTAGCGTCATTGATGTTACCGGTACTGGCGATTCAGGCTCTGTGACGGTCAATGTTGATATTAAGCACACTTGGGTTGGTGATTTAAAACTTACCTTAGTTTCACCAACGGGTGCCTCTTCGGTATTGCGTGAATATACCGGCGGCTCAGCCGACGACATTACCGATAGTTATGTTATCGATGCAACCGGTATTGAGCGTAATGGTAATTGGAGCTTGAAAGTATATGACAACGCTCGTGGCGATACTGGTTATATTGATACTTGGACCATTAACTTTTAAATAATTGTTAATAGTCGACGTTAGAAATAAGCTAATGCTGAGTAGCACTCATCACATTAAATGTGATGAGTGTTCTTTATTGGCACCAAGTGAACATTTCCAAACGCTAAAAAGCTGTGCTTAGGTAACCTTATTACTTGCAACAGCTATTAAACTCAGAAGAGCACAAATCAGTATATTTTATTAGTGCTACTGGCTCGTACCATTGCAGTTGCACTAATACCAACAAAGGTAATAGTGCCTAACCGCCAGAAAACTTGTTTTTAAGGAAGTTTTTTAACTTGTCTTTTTGTTTGTCGAGTTGATTACTAAACTGCGCAGTTAACATATCTTTGATTTGATTTTGGCTACCATTACTGAGTTCTTGCCAATTAGACCACTGACTTATTTGTTTATTGGAATCTGTTAACGGACTTTGTATTTTAGCCGTTAAGGTTTGTTTGATAGTTTGCAGCTGTGCTTGTTGTTCACCGGTTAAGTTCGTCAACATCGCACGAGTGAACTCTTTATCTAAATCTGAAGTAAAGCTAAGTTCAGGCGCACTAAAGTTGCCTTTTACTTGCGTTTGAATATGCATGCTATTGAGCTGACTTAAGGTATTAGCGATAGTTGTGGTTAATTTATTGCTGCCCTTAGCCGATATCGCTAACTGACTTAGGTCAATACTACCGCTACCGTTGATTAGATTTTCGTCGATGGCAACCGTACCATTACTGCTCATTAGTGCGGTCTCTATTGCGCTGGTCAGCTTCTCTTCATCAAGCAATGCTAGATCGGATAATACTAAACCTTGTAAACTCCACTTTTGTTGCGCTTTTATACCGTTATCTTTGAGCCATAAGTCGCCATCAATTTTTAACGATTGCCATAGTTTGCTGCTCGTTGAATTGATAGTAAATAAGGTTGGCTGAGCAATTTTATCGTGCTCGTTGGTGATGTTTTTCCAATGACTTTCAATGGCTTCATCTTGCCAGTTCAGTGAGATTTCGGCATTTTTAATTAAGAATTCAGGTAAAGCTTGATTGTCACTAAATTCAAGCCAACGTCCCTCAGAGCGCAAGTCTTGTTGTTGCTCTTCAGCTTGTTTATTGCCTAGCAGTGGCGCAGCAATTTGATAAGCGCTAAGTAGATACTGACTCCATAGGGTTGCTTGTTGACCAAAAACCATGCCCGTGATGTTATTAATTGCCGCCGCATCGCCTGACATTAATGCCTTAAGTTGTAGGTAATCTTGGTTTGGCGCCGCTTTTAATTCAGCCATTTTTACTGACATGGTCTCTTTGGCGGTCAATGCTGCTTGTTGAAAGTCATTGATTTTTTGTTGTTCTTGTCCTAATTCTTCGCGTAATTTATCAAAGGATTTTTTCGCCGTTAGTAGTTCTTGCGGGTCTTTATAATCGGTATCAGTCAGGGCTTTAATTCTTGTTTGGTAGCTAATAAGTTTAGTTTTATCTGGCAGTTGTTGGTATAGCTGAGTAAGCTGCTGTTCGTTCTGGCGATAAACTTGTTGAATTTCTTCAATAGCTTTAGTGGTTTTTAATGGCGACTTCGCTAACAGTTCATCAACACTGGGGAGCTCTGGTTGCTCGGGTAATAATTGCTTCAAGCCTTGTGTGGCGGTTTCGTCAGGTTGGCGATAAACTTCACCAATAGCAGCGCGCGGTTGGGCAAAACGAAGTTCCGAAACAGTGAGATTTTCTATGATCACTTTACGTCGTAATAAAGGTGTTAAGTAAATCTGTGCATGAGCTTGTGCTATTTGCAGTTGATTATGGCTAGGCTGTTTTGGGTCGGTAATTTGCAAACCCTGCAAGCTAACGCCAAAAGGCGACAAGGTGTGGCTAACATTGGCAATATTAACCTCGGCACCGGTAGATTTTTCTAGTACTTCAATAACACCAAGCTTTATCCATAAATCAAGAAAAAGAAAAAATATCCCAGCAATTAAGCTGGAAAGTAGCGCAAAAGCAATTAGCCCAGGCCAACGAATAATTTGAGTCATATTAATCCCCTAAGGTTTTAAAGAGTTGATATAGCTTAGTGCCTTTGAGAAAAGCGACGATTTTTAATTTTTCTATATAAGCCATGAACCTTTCGCGATACTGAACGATGAGTATTTTACTGGTGAACAGTACTATAGGACAAAGTAAGACACTAAGCACGAAGCTGCCTAAGGTTAGGGTATGGAAAAATTGACTCAGTAGGCCAATATCACTGTTATAGAGTGCAGTCCAAAAGCTTTGTAAACTCTCATGGGTAAGTAAGCTCTCACCTATGGTGATCATGGCGGGATCTAATAGATATGCAAGACCTGAAAATAGCGATAAAGCAATTAAAAAGGTACTGAGGTTAACTCTGAAAAATAATACGATGAAAAGTACGATTAAATTATGTAGGCGCAACAATGGCGTTAGTCCCACTAACATACCGAACATAATTCCCAATGCCAATTGCCACGGACTGGCGTCAGAGCTGAGCGCTTTTAATAATTTGGCGATGAAGACCATAATTTATCCCTAAAGTGAGTCTAAAAATGCAGTAAGTGTCAATATAGCTTAACCAATATAAAGTGTGGTTAAGTTACACTCGAGCACGCTTGCTTTTAATACGTATTAAACGTTTGATAAATGACACTGAGCACTAAGTGCTAGCTGAATCTAAACCTTAACTATAAGTTTAGCTCAGTTAGCAATATTAATTAATTGCTCATCAGTGCAGCTGATGTGTTTGCTTGCTAACTTGTCGTTGTTGATAAAATCTTTTAATATCAAGGGCTATAGATGTTACCCATTTGATTTTTTATCGTTAATTTAAGGTTTACAGTGTATCGTTATTCGTTACGTTTGCAAACAACAGGCTGAAGATAAGTGGTGTGTGCAATAATATTGTCTCACATGATTATTGCTAGTGCAGATAGCAAAAAACTGTGCTATTGACGTAGGAAGTTTATTACAAATTTAAATTCTATAGCTGCTCAGTTATTTGATAAATATTAAAAGCAAAAGCCAGGACTACGCTGGCTTTTGCGGATAACTTAATCTATAGCTGCGACTGAATGTAGTTTTCTAAGCCAATGGTTTTAATCAGGCCAAGTTGTTGCTCTAACCAGAAAGCGTGATCAACTTCAGTATCGTCTAATAATTTTTCTAAAATTTCACGTGTCACGTAATCTTTTTCTTGCTCACATAACGCAATAGCGGCTCTAAGCGAATTAGCCACCGCATATTCGACGTCTAGATCACTTTGCAACATTTCAGGTACCGTTTTGCCGATATGTAAACTTGGTCGCGTTTGCATATCAGGTGAACCTTCTAAGAATAAAATACGTTGGATCAGCATCGAGGCGTGTTGCTTCTCATCATCAAATTCATGATCGATACGTTCAAATAACTTCATGATACCCCAATCTTCATACATGCGAGAATGAATGAAATATTGATCCATGGCAGCTAATTCATAGGCGAGTAGGCCATTTAATGCAGATATAACTTGAGTATTACCTTTCATTTTAATTTTCCTTCTAACTGAGTCTACTGATGTCTGCGCTATAATTGAGCCTGAATGTATTTCTCAATACCAATACTATCTATTTGATATTGTTGGGTTTCTAACCAGTCTAAATGCTCTTCTTCATCGTTTAATATAGCATCTAACATTTCGCGACTAACATAGTCTTGCTCCTGCTCGCAAACCATAATAGCGTTACGCACTACGTCAATTTGGGCGGTTTGAAAACGCGTATCGCAGCTGATCATCTCTTGAGTATGTTCACCAATAGCCAGTGGCGCTAGTTGCTGTAAGTTAGGTAAACCTTCAAGAAATAATATGCGTTCAATAACTTTATCAGCTTGTTTCATATCAAGAATAGATTTTTTATAGCACTTACTGTTCAGTGCATTGATACCCCAGTTTTTGTACATACGGGCGTGAAGAAAGTATTGATTAATGGATGTGAGTTCACTGGTCAGCACTTTATTTAGTATTGCCAGAACTGTCGGGTTACCTTTCATTAGAGCCTCATATTTAAGATGATTAAATGTTGACTGTAATTATAGGAATAAAAACTAAGAAAGCAAAAGGTATATTGTAAAAAACCTTTAAAAACAAGTGTTTGAAAATAGGAATTGTTATCAGTTGCGATTAACTATTAGCTAAGACCTTGTTAACCAACTGCTTTAAATAAACTTTCATCGATAATGGTGTTATCTATAATATTTTGTGCCGTTTTAACACATGTGCCACATTGTGAGCCAAGCGGTAAGTGCTGCTTTAACTCACGCATAGAGCCAACGCCAGCTTCACTGACTAATTGTTTAATTTGGTGATCTGTGATGCCTTTGCAAATACAAACAAACATGATAAAAACTTCGCATATGATTGATAACGCGATTGATAATAGTTCTTATTTAAGTTGATTTCAACAATTAATTTCTTAAAAAAAATAGACCATTGATATATAAAGAAATAAATAATAGCATGTTATATGGATGACGAATGTACAGATAGTAAGCAACCTATTCGATTATTGTTTAATGACATTGCTTCGATAGTATTGCCCAAGATAGCAGAGGCATTGATATTAATTGAGCTGAGCTTAAGTCACTCAAATAGCTTAACATACTCAAAAAGTTTAGGTTCATGCAATAGTTAAGGAAAACCAGCCTATTGCTTAGTCATAACATAGCAAAATCAGAAAGCGCTTTGTTTTATATCGCGTCGAGTTTTTTACCCAACAGATCTAGCATACTGGCATTTAATGTCGATAACTGTAATTGCAGTTGTCGGCGCTGCTGATCTGCCGCTTCACCCTTATCATTTTTTATCCGGCTTAGCTTTTTTTGTACTTCTTCTATTTGTTCTTTAATTTCCTCTAATAGTTTGTCATTTGTACTGTCTGCCGCGCTAGTAGCCTCTTGTGTTTCGCTTGGTTCTTGGCGAAACATGGCTAATGCTTGTTCTGAAATAGTTACTTTTTCTTCTGCCAATACTTTTGGCGTTGAGGTTAATTGTTTTTCAACATATTTCATATGTTCGAGAGAGCCATCATTTTTATCTCGAACAGATAAGGTTTGGTTTGTTTGTGCCAAAGATGTTGAATTACTGGTTAATAATGTATTCATATTAAAAGCCTTATTGTCGCTATTTAGGGTATCGGCCAGTTAAAAGAAATATTAAGTTATTTTTAAATAATCCTGATTAAATATAATTATTTTAATATATATGTAATATGTTATATTTCTTTTAATAAATCACTATTTTATGAGATGACAATGACACCGACTGACTTTTTTAAATATCTTGCTGATGATATACGTCTGAAAAGTGTATTGCTGATAGCTCAAGAGGGCGAGCTTTGTGTTTGTGAACTTATGGTTGCACTTACAGAGCCGAGCCAGCCCAAAATATCACGTCATTTAGCGCTACTAAAAAATGCCGGCTTGTTGGTAACACGTAAACACAAGCAATGGGTTTTTTATACGATTAACCCAAACATACCGAGTTGGACACAAGAGGTTATTAACTTAACGTTAAGTAAAAATTTAACCTTTATTGGTGAAAACTTACAGGCCCTAGAAAATATGGGCGATAGACCAACACGTATTGCCAGTTGCTGTGTGTAACTTTAAGTAGAAGCTTGTTTTTACCAAGTTGTTACAGTGCTTAACAATATATATATACGGTACTTAACTATGCCGCGCAGCAGGTTGAAGTATCATTTTGACATACAAACAGGATATTTATCATGACGATTAAAATAGGTATTAACGGTTTTGGCCGTATGGGGCGCTTATCTATGCGTGCGGCATATGATTGGGATGATGTTGAAATTATTAAAATTAATGATCCCGCCGGTAATGCTGAAACTTTAGCGCATCTGCTGAACTTTGATTCAGTTCATGGTATTTGGCAGCATCAAGCTCAACATGCCGAAGGTGATATCGTTATCAATGGTAAAGCCATTGCCTGTAGCCGTAACCGTAATATTGTTGATACCGACTGGTCTGATTGTGATGTAGTTATCGAGGCCTCAGGGGTAATGAAATCTAAAGCGTTACTAAACGCATATTTAGAGCAAGGGGTTAAGCGCGTAGTGGTTACTGCACCCGTTAAAGAAGCCGGTATTTTGAATATAGTTATGGGGGTGAATGAGCAGGAGTATGATGCTACACAACATCGTATTGTTACGGCTGCGTCGTGTACCACTAATTGCCTTGCACCGGTGGTGAAAGTTATCCATGAAAAAATAGGCATTAAGCATGGTTCAATGACGACTATTCATGACATTACCAATACGCAAACCATATTAGATGCCCCCCATAAAGATTTACGTCGTGCCAGAGCGTGTGGCATGAGTTTAATTCCGACAACTACAGGCTCTGCCACGGCCATCACTCATATCTTTCCGGAATTAAAAGGTAAGCTTAATGGTCACGCTGTTCGTATACCACTAGCAAATGCCTCGCTAACAGATTGTGTTTTTGAATTGCAACGACCGACAACCGAGCAAGAGGTGAATAATTACCTAAAAGCTTCTGCAGAAGGTGAGCTTAAAGATATTTTAGGTTTTGAAGAGCGCCCGCTAGTATCGATTGATTATAAAACGGATCCACGCTCGTGCATTGTTGACGCTCCGTCAACAATGGTTGTAAATGGTACGCAAGTTAAGCTTTATGTCTGGTATGACAATGAGTGGGGTTATGCAAATCGTACGGCAGAAATTGTTCGTATGGTGGGAAAATCTGATTTGAAAAATGATAAGTCAATTTAATAATTGGCAAATGAACAGTAGAAATTATAGATGAAAGCATTAAGCGGGTTATCGACTCAGGTAAAGCAGTATTTAATTATTACTGGTAATTATTGGGCATTCACCTTAACCGATGGTGCTTTGAGAATGTTGGTTGTGCTGTACTTTCATCAACTGGGATATAGTCCGCTTAATATTGCTTTACTGTTTGTATTTTATGAAATTTTTGGTGTTGTTACTAATTTGGTTGGCGGTTGGTTAGGGGCTCGTTTAGGCTTAAATAAAACCATAAATATAGGCTTAGCGCTACAAGTTGTGGCATTAGCTATGTTATTAGTGCCAAGTAATTTACTGACCGTATTTTATGTTATGGCCGCGCAAGCTTTGTCGGGGGTTGCCAAAGACCTCAATAAAATGAGTGCAAAAAGTGCCATTAAGTTGTTAGTGTCTGCAGATGAAAGTCATAAGCTATATCATTGGGTTGCATTACTTACGGGCTCTAAAAACACCCTGAAAGGTATCGGTTTTTTTCTTGGTGGTTTAATGCTGACTTGGTTAGGGTTTACTGGCGCAATAGCGGTGATGGTTATCATGTTAATCATCGTATGGTTATTTAGCATGGTTAAATTGCAAGCGGATCTGGGCAAAGCGCAAAACAAACCAAAATTTAAGGATATATTTTCAAAAAGTAAAGCGATTAACTTGCTCTCTGCCGCCAGATTGTTTTTATTTGCAGCCCGGGATGTTTGGTTTGTTATTGCCTTACCTGTTTTCTTAGCCGCAGAGTTCTCTTGGCCGCATAGCTGGGTCAGTGGTTTTATTGCTGCTTGGATTGTGCTGTATGGTTTGATGCAAACGCTTGCACCTAAATTAACTGAAAAGCCCTCAGGTCAAGCGCCGAACAGTAAAGATGCCGCTATGTGGGGGGCAATATTAGTCATTGTTCCATTAGCTATGGCATTGTTTCTATACAATGACGTAGCTGCTCAGTGGGTTATTATTATCGGCTTAATAGCCTTTGCGCTTTTATTTGCCATTAATTCTTCATTACACAGTTTTTTGATTGTTGATATGGCAGATAAAGATGGTGTGTCGCTAGATGTCGGCTTTTATTATATGGCGAACGCCTGTGGTCGGCTACTAGGTACAGTATTGTCTGGTTGGGTTTTTCAGGCTTATGGCTTAGTGGCTTGTTTGTATATTTCAGCTATTTTTATCGCCTTTGCTGTGATCTTTGTTGCGCTGATCAATCCTATTAAAAATCATACACCAGAGCGAATTTAGACTGAGTAAGTTTAATGCTTATTCTATGGTGTAATAAGGCAACTTAGTGACTCTACCTTTATTGGTTGAATCGACTTTTAAAGTATTTTTAATATCTTTCCAGGCAGTCACTTTACCGCCAACATTAAGCTTTTCAAAACTTAGATTATCGACTTTATTGTGATCAATATTTAAAAAGTCGAGTAGCTCAAGGTAGCTGTGCTCTACGCTAATATCTATCGCTAAAAAACGATTTTTTCTACCTTTAAAATATTGCTGCACTTGTTGTTCATGCTGCTGATAGCATTGTGTTAAAAATGCAACATCATTGATGTTTTCTAAATTATAAGGTGCGAACACTGTTTTATAGCAACGCTTAATTATTGGGTTAAACCCACCATCTTCGCGAATAAGATTAACATGCATGCGAGCG